>OFMA01001036.1_pt1 | contig 19029 bp, 10 predicted proteins | sample 1541011 | NCBI WGS metagenome assembly OFMA01 (sample SAMN04209225, study PRJEB22552) | human gut metagenome | biome: gut; material: feces | host: Homo sapiens | place: USA: Oklahoma
ACGGCGATTGACGACAACGCAGCATATGAAAAATCAGACAAGTCAATATGGCGGTTACTTAATATTCGCTGTACTAGTCATTTATCATCTGATTGAAAGGAATATTTTATACATGAACACCACAAATAATCGCAACGATTTCTATAAAGAACAATTAGACAAGACTTTAAATGGCAATGAAAAGATCGAAACTGCCATTGCAGCACTCCAAAAAGAAGCAACCGAAGAAATGCTTGCTCATACTCTCACCGTGATCCGTCACAGAATGCAGGAGCAGGCACAGCTGATCATTGCTGTAGAACCTCCAAAAGGTGATGGAAAAATTTCTCTTCATGCGATCAAAACCAACGACGGAAAGCAATGGTGGGCTGCATTTACCAGCTTTGACGAAGAGTTAAAAGGCAGTGATAAGATCATGTCCACATTTACCGCAGATATTGATAAGATTTTTGCTTCTGCATTGCAAGAGCCGTCTGTTGAGGGAGTAATTCTCAATCCATGGAACCGCACACTAATGCTGAACAAAACCCTTATCAACATCATCCTCGGCAATCCTGTATAGCATCAGCTCTGTCGGATAACAAGTCCAATGTTTCACGTGAAACACTTGGTATTTTACTGAAGTATAAAAGCATTCCAGCGGATAACAGCATCCTCTTCGCTACTTGCTCATAACAAAATAACTGCTTTGCAGTTTATCAGAAGGAGATTTTCCTCCTCCTGATACAAGCAAGTCCACGCCCTCTGCTTATTGCTCTTCGCAATTAAAGCAGGGGACTTACTTGATTCGGTTCGAAATCTGATTTCTATGTATCATGAAGCGTATTGGCGATGCTACTGTTCACTGATAATATTCCGTAAGTTTTTTTATAAACGAAGGTCGTAGAAAGCCCGAAGCCATACCGCACCAAATTATGCGATCAACATAAATTCTTTGCATTGCGAAGCGCGTTACTAAAAGCAGAACGAACAGCAACTTAGCGATCATTGTCAAGAACAGAATGGACAGTAGCGTCAGCATACAATAACAAGGTTAGGGTTCCCACAAAAGCATTGTAAATTTTTCGTTCCTGTCGTATAATAAAGCAAAGAAATATTCAGAAAAAATCAGATCAGATACCTGAATTACGTTACATCTGTCCTGATTATTTTTACGAATTCCAGGAGGCTTTTTAATGAAGAAAAATGGACACAGACTACTTACTCTTGCAGCTTTAGTCGGAACTGCCGCAGGTGTTATTCATATTGCTAACCGTTTCATAGATGCCACATCTCAGCTTAAAGATATGCTGGAACAGCCACACAGCAGAACCTATGACTGGCGTTTTGGAAAGATTTTTTATACAAAACAGGGACATGGCACCCCTATTCTTCTTATTCATGATATCATGCCAGGTGCTTCCGGTTATGAATGGAATGCCATAGAGAAGCAGCTCGCAACCGAACATACCGTTTACACCATTGATCTTCTTGGATGTGGACGTTCCGAAAAACCGGATATTACTTATACCAATTTTGTATTTGCTCAGTTACTCTGTGATTTTGCCAAGAATGTGATTCGTGAGGAAACCGATGTTATTGCCAGTGGTTTCTCAGGTTCTTTTGCGATCATGGCTTACCGTAACAATTCCGACCATTTCCGCAAGATCATGCTGGTCAATCCACCAAGCTTCAGTTCCCTGAAGCAGGCACCTTGTAAAGACAACAAGCTCTTTAAGTATTTTATCGAGCTTCCGATTTTCGGAACTCTGATCTATCATATGGTAGCTTCCCGCGAATCCATCAGCAGTCTGTTTATGGAAAAGCTGTTCTACAATCCCTTCCATGTAACAGATACACTGGTAGACACCTATTATGAATCCGCTCACAAGGGCGGTTCCAACGCCAAATATCTGTATTCCAGCTACATTGGCAAATACCTGAATATCAGCATTAATAATGCCGTAGAATCTTCCGATGCATGCATCTATATTATTTCCGGAGAAAAAGAAGCTTCCGCTTCTCTTATCGCAGAGGAATATCAAAAGCTGAATTCTTCCATTGAAACCGCTGTGATCCCGGAAACCAGACATCTTCCTCATCTGGAAGATCCGGAACATTTCCTGGAACAGGTAGCTATTTTCCTGTAAAAACAGCTTATGATCCGGCACCAAAAACAAAATTTATCTATAGTAATTTTGGAAATCAACGTATCAAAAGAACATTGTTCATGTTCGGAGCCGTTGATCTTCATGCAGTAATTTGTGGAAATGCTATAAACCAACAAAAAGCCAATAAAAAAAGAGTACTGTTTCACGTGAAACATAAGTTTTCCCTCAAACAAACGTGAAACAATACTCTTTATTTTTTACCAGACTCACAGCATGCATCCGGACATTTCTCTTATCTAAGTGCCTGCTCCAGATACATGTGTGTTGTATTATCGATCAGCTTATGTGTCAGCTCTGCCATATGCTGTGTACTCTCCTGATTCTCAGAAGACAGCCATGTCTTGATCATTCCCACGCATCCATTCAGACAAAACGCATACGCATACTCAATATCACGGTTGTCTTTCGGCAGACGAATTGACAAGCGATGCAGCACTGTATCTGCGATCAGTTTTTCTATACGATTCACAAAAGCCATATCTCCATTCTTTCCAAGAAGTGCGATACAAATATCCTTATTATGATCCAGGATCGTAAATATCTGCTCAATAAAAGGATACGAGCTCTCCTTATTATTAAGAGGATCCAGAGGATAGTCTGCCACCAGATGCGTGATTTCCTCCATCAATTCAGCCTCAATGGATTCCAGCATCTGATAGATATCTGTATAGTGAAGATAAAATGTGGAGCGGTTGATATCAACTTCTTCCACCAGTTCCTTTACCGTAATCTCCTTAATGCTCTTCTTCTGCATAAGACGGGCAAGCCCCGCTCGCAACTGTGCCTTGGTCTTACGTACTCTTCTGTCAACTTTTTCCGCCATCTTAATTCCCCCTGCAATTCAAAAAAGCAAGCACGTTTCCTCCGCCTCAATCACCTGTCACTTACGATACTCTGCAACTGTCATACAATGATAATGCATCCTTCAAACGAATAAAAGCATTCGCTTTCTCTACGCCGATCTGTATGATACCAGATATCTGCTGTTGTTAAGAATTGACAAGATCAAAATTGTTAACGACGCCGACCTACACGATACCAGATATCTGCTGCATATTTGTGTTGAAACATAGGAATCCTGTCTGCATTTAATATTACCAACTGCACATAAATTCAAAGGAAATAACGTACTTTTTGTCTATTATGCAGTTTTTTATTTGTAATAGACACTTCCATTATTTCCGTCTATTAATATACATTCAGTAAAGATTTAATGGTTGTATCTGTGGTATGTGTTTAGTATAATACATCACGTAAAGAAAATCAACACTTTGTTTGATAATGGAATATAAAGCTATTAATAGATTTTAATATGATTAATAGATCTCGTCGCCATTACTGGAATAAAGTTTGATTAATCAACTATGTTTGATAATACAATTTAATAAGAAAGGGATAGGTAATATGATCAAAAACGAATGGAAAAGCTTACTTCGTAACAAGCTCATGCTTATCGTCGTAATCGCCATTATCGTAATCCCGATCATCTATGCAGGTCTGTTTCTGAAATCCATGTGGGATCCTTACGGAAACGTAGACAGCCTGCCAGTGGCCGTGGTAAACGAAGACAAACCTGTCGAGTATAATGGCAAGACCTTAAGCATAGGTAAGGACATGACGGATGAGCTGAAAGACAACGACTCAATGGCATTTAACATTGTAGACAGCAAGACAGCAGAGGACGGTCTGGCCAATGGAACCTATTACATGGTTATCAAAATTCCGGAAAATTTCTCCGCAAACGCAGCCACTGTAATGGACAACGAGCCAAAGCAAATGGAGCTATCCTATGAGACAAACCCTGGAACCAACTATATCGCCTCCAAGCTCAGTGAAACAGCAATGCTGAAGCTTCGTGATAACATTGCTTCCAAGGTTACGGAAACCTATACAGAAACCGTTTTTGATTCTATCTCAGAAGCAGGTGACGGAATGCAGGAAGCTGCAGACGGATCCGGAAAGATCGAAGACGGACTGAATACAGCAGCTGATGGTAACAAAACAATTACCAAAAACCTTAAGAAGCTTTCCACCAGTACTCTTACTTTCGTAAGCGGTGCTGACAGTCTCACCGAAGGTCTTAAGACCTACACCGATGGTGTTGCAAAGGTTAACGATGGTGCAAAGAGCCTGGACGATGGTGCAGATCAGCTGAACAGCGGCGTTGCAACCCTCACAGAAAAGGTTCCTGAGCTGACAACCGGTGTGGATACTCTGGATAAAGGTGTTCAGCAGTACACCGCTGGTGTGGATGAGCTTAATAAAAATTCTGATGCACTGAAATCCGGTGCAAGCAGCCTGGAATCCGGTGCAAACCAGCTGAACAGCGGCGTTGCAGCTCTGACAGAAAAGGTTCCTGAGCTGACAACCGGTGTAGATACTCTGGATGAAGGTGTTCAGCAGTACACCGCTGGTGTGGATGAGCTTAATAAAAATTCTGATACGCTGAAATCCGGCGCAAGCAGCCTGGAATCCGGTGCAAATGCATTAAGTGCAGGTATTGATACTCTTTCCGACGGAGCAACACAGTATGTAGCTGGTGCTGACACTCTTGCAGATGGAACTACCACCTATGTGGCTGGTGCTGGCAAACTCGCAGCCGGTGCCAAAGAGCTTGCAAAACTTGAAGACGGACTCACAACAGTTTCCAATGGTATCTCTCAGCTGAATACCGGTGTTACCAAAGGAACCGATGACTCACAGTCACTGATATCCGGAACACAGCAGCTGGAAAACGGACTGAAAGCCCTGAACGATAAGGTTTCTGCTCTGAAAGAGGGAACAACACAGGAATCCATCAACAAGCTTGCAGCCGGCCTTACTTCCGCAAAGGATGGTATGGACACAGCCGCAGCTGGTATGAACAGTGCTGCAGCTGGTATGAACAATGCGGCAGACGGAATCAACAACGCAGCCGGATATATCACTCAGGCCGCAGGTATCACAAGTCAGACCAGCAGCAGTATCACAGACAGTCTGATCCCTGCTCTCCAGAATGCAGGCACACAGTTCTCACAGGTAGGTGATCAGGTCAGCAACATCCTTACAGGATACGGACAGCAGACAACGGAGGCACTTACTGATGCAAATACCAAGATCGGTACTGCCGGACAGACAATGACCGATTTAGCAGCACAGCTTCAGGCGATTCAGGCAACCGCTTCTGAGGACGGAACCATTTCCGCAGCAGCTCTGAATGATGTGATCAACGCTTTAAACAGCGTAGCCGGTGGAATGACTGGCGTGGACGGTTCTTACATGAGCAGCTATTCTGATCAGGTTTCACAGCTTGCAGCTGGTGTATCCGGTCAGCTCTCTTCTACTCAGGAAAATCTGAATGCTGTTGCTTCCAAGCTTAACGAAGCAGCTTCCGGACTGACTCAGATCTCCGGAGGACTGACTCAGGGTGCCGGCACACTTTCTGAGGGTGCAACAACCATGACAGATGGTGCAAACCAGATGAGTGCAGGTGCAACAACCATGAGCGCAGGTGCAGAGCAGTTATCTGCAGCTACAAGTCAGCTTCCTACAGATCTGATCGCTCAGCTTTCTGCAGGTGTTACCCAGCTGTATCAGGGTGCACAGGCTGTAAACACAGGAACCAAGAACGTTTCCGCAGGACTTCAGTCTCTGGAAGACGGCACAGTCGAAGCCTTCCCGGCTGCAGCAGCAGGAATCAAAGCTCTGAACGATGGATTTGACCAACTGACATCTTATGATAAGCAGCTCAACGATGGTGCAAAGAATCTGAAAACAGCCGGCAAACAGATCACTGGCGCACTTCCGGATATCAAATCCGGTGCAGGTCAGCTGGCAGATGGTTCTAAGGCACTGACAGATGGAATCACAACTTACACCGATGGTATTGCTAAGCTTTCCGAAAACAGTGCTGCTCTTACAGACGGCACCAAGAAACTGGCAACAGGAGCCAATGCTCTTTCCAGCGGTGCTGCTACTCTTGCAGATGGAACAAAAGCATTAGCCGATGGTTCCGGAACACTGACAACCGGAATCACAACCTACACCGATGGTGTTGCTAAGCTTTCCGAAAACAGCTCCGCTCTTACAGACGGTACCAAAAAGCTCTCAACAGGAGCCAAGACCCTTTCCAGCGGTGCTACTACTCTTGCAAACGGAACTAAGACATTAGCAAACGGTACCTCAACACTTCTCAGCGGTACCGAGAAGCTTGTAAGCAACAACAGCACACTTAACAATGGTGCAAAACAGCTTGCAGATGGCGCTGCCCAGATCCAGAGCGGTTCCTCTCAGCTGTATGATGGCTCCAAGAAGCTTGGAAGTGGTATGAAAGAACTGAAAGACGGTTCCAAGACACTGACCACAAGCCTCAGCGATGGAGCTACCACTGTAAAAGACAATTCAGCAAGTGATGAAACGATCAAAATGTTCGCAACTCCTGTTGTGAACGATGAAACAAAACTTACCGATGTCCCGAATAACGGACACGCAATGGCACCTTACATGATGTCTGTAGGCCTCTGGGTCGGCGCACTGGCATTCTGCCTGATGTATCCTCTGGCTCAGTATAAGGGCAAACTGAAATCCGGTTTCGCATGGTGGGCAAGCAAGGCTTCCGTCCTTTATCCGGTAGCGATCCTTCAGGGAATCTGCCTGATCCTGCTGTTACGTGCATTTAACGGATTCACACCTGCAGAGATGGGCAAAACCGTACTCTTCGCCTGCCTGACATCAATGACCTTTACCTCTATCATGTACTTCTTCAACATTACTCTTGGTAAAGTAGGAAGCTTCCTGATGCTGGTATTCATGGTCGTTCAGCTTGCAGGATCTGCCGGAACTTATCCGGTTGAGGTTTCACCTTCATTCGTTGCAAAGATCCATGCATACGTTCCGTTTACTTATACGGTCGACGCATTCCGTGCAACGATCAGCGGTGGCCGGAGCATTACCACTTCCATTATTGTAATGGTTGCACTGTTAGTGATCTTCACGATCCTGACGATCCTTCAGTTCAATCACATGACCAAGAGAAAGAAAGCAGAAAAAGTTGTTCTCTTCGACTGGCTGGAAGAAAGAGGTCTTGCATAATACTTAGTTACTGACAGAAGCTCCCCCGAACCTTCTGTTAGATATAGAAAAATTAAAACTGTACAGTTGCTCAGATGAGCTTCTGTACAGTTTTTTTATATTGTCCTCGTCAATTCTCCACGCTATAATTATAGCAGTTATAGAAAATCAAGCTCGCCAGTACACCGTGCCTGACCTATGCAGCAGATTTCAGTTCAGAAACACTCCTGTCAGATTCAGAAGAAGCGGCAATATGACTTCTCAGATCTACTCACAAACCGGAGCTCTTTCTGACTGCAAGCCTGCGGTTTTCAATGGAAAAGCAACCTGGTATGCATCTAATCCACTGACCGCAAAAACAGACGGAATCATCACCTATGCTACACCATTTACTGTCTTCAGGGTAAAACCTGGAAAGCTATCGGCAATACAAAAAATACAACCTACACCGATAAAAAGCCAGGCACCGCAACCAAATACCGTATCCGTGCATACCGCATCACAAACGGTAAAAAAATATACGGACCTTATTCATCTGTAAGGACCGTAAAATAATAGCAACATAAAAACACCCCGGAAAATCCTGATCTGTGTGGTGTCTCCGAATATCTGATCATCAAACGGATATTCGGAGATCACCTTATTGTTTGCGGATCTCCGAGGTGTTTTTATTTATTTTCTTAATATTTTATTTTTCCGCCTCAGCTGTTGGTGTTGCTGTGGCTTCTGTCTCTGTTTCACCGTTTACCATGGTTTCATATGCATTGAACATTTCTTTTACTGTCATTTTGTTTACAAGAAATACCTTGTCTCCAACGACAGCTGCATAATAGTTTGTGTCATATGTGTAGAAGGTAACGGTTGTCTGGTTCTTGTCAGAGTCTGTGAATACAGCGGTCATCTCCGGGTCTGCAGCCGGTGTATAAGCGTCTGTCAGTCTCTTCTGTCCTGCCATGTTTATCAGCTTGTTGTAGAAGGTGGTAAAGGTTGTACTTTCTATTTCCTTACCATCCAGCTGATAGGTTGTTGTTTCTTTTTCGTTTCCGTCATCATCTGTGGATGTTTCACGTGAAACATTTACAGTACTTGTTGTTTCACCGTAAGTAACCTGGAGCTGATCCAGATTTTTTACAGACAGATAATTGACGATCAGTGACCAGAGATCTGACGGCGTCTTGTCAATAACTGCACTCAGTGTATCCGTTGACATTGTATAGATCTGTTTGTTATCTACCGTTACATATCTGCTGCCATCTCCTGCCTCATCACCAACGTAAATGACAAGCTGTTTATCCACTGTGGTTGTCTTGCTGTCTGCATCTTCTGAGCTGCTGTCCGTGTCAGCGCTGTCACCGCTCTCAAAATCGCTCTCAGAGGCCGTAGAATCGTTTTCTCCGGATTCTGTACTGTCTGTGCTGTCATCCTTCACCTCTTCCTGATAATCCACTGCAATCGTCGCATAGGGCTTATCAAGGCCATACTGGGAAAGATCCTCTGCATTGTAGTTTACAAACTGGTCAAATGCAAAGCTTCCAAGTCCGGAGGTTACGTTTCCTGCTGCCGTTGTATCGGCAGACTCTTTATCGCTGCTTCCGTCACCGGAAACATCCCAGGTAGTTCCGTCGGAATTTTCTTCCAGGACATAGGAATCTTTATCCTCGCTGACCTGGACCTTTTTCACTGTGGAAGAATCAATTGTCGGGAAATCTTCTCCCTGTGCATAATCGTAAAGGGAATTCATAAACGGAGACACTGTATCCGCTGCCACTACATATACCGTGCTGTCATCATCATCCTTGGAAATGTAATACTGATTCGTAGACGCATTCTCATCTCCGATGTTGAGTTTCGTTGTCCCATCAGCGGTATCAACAGTTACCGTGTTAGATGGGGAATCCAGTCCATATTCCGTAAGATCCTCCACATCCTCCAGGACTCTGTCCGCTTCCACCTTTTTGATGGCGGAAGCTGCGGAATCCAGAGTTGTCTGATTTACAGGAAAAGCAGTCTCATCCTTTTTCACCCAGGAATCATCTTTTTTCTCAAAGGTCACTTCCTTCTTGTCTACGATAAATTCCAGGGATTTAATGTCATCCGTTTTCACGGAAAACACTTCTGTTTTGCTTTCCTCTTCGCTGCTCTCTGTCTTTTCTTCTTTGGATACGTAGGTGTTCAGTCCCACATAAACGCCGCCGAGAACTGCCAGAACAACAACTGCTGAAACAAGTTTGGTCGATTTTTTCATTATGCTTTTCTCCTCTTAAACCAGATCAGGAATCCTGCAACAAGGAACACTCCCGGGATCAGACCAATGGTACAGATCTTCCAGAAGGCTGCATCATAATCGGTTACTGTCAGGCTTGTGGACTCAAGGCTCTTGGATGGAATAGAAACGGAATTGCTGTCGTCTGTGCTGGTCATCCAGTTTAAGGACTCCAGAAGGAGCTTTTCATTTCCGCCGGATACCATCTGGTTTATCTGGCTCTCCATCAGATTTGCTGTAGAGTAGTAAACGATCTGTGTTTCCTTATCATCATCCAGTTTCTCAGTGATAGCAACACCAAGATCAAACGGTCCGTCTACATCTCCGTCTTCCTTTTCGATATTGCTGCTCTGCATATTTGTTTTGGAGTAAGCCTTGTCAGAGGTTGTCAGGATACTGTCGATGGTTACGGTATCTCTTACATCATCTGTTTTCTGAATGCCCTGTGCATACGGTGCCAGTACGTAGGAGCCTGCAGAAGCTGTCTCAGAGCTTGCATCTGTGCTGTTGACTGTTGGTACAAGATAATATGGCATTTGCATTCCATAATGCTGATTATCACCCTCAAATACGATTCCCTCTGCACACTTTACACCATAGTTTTCAAGAACCGCATCAAAGTTCGGCAGATCATCCTGTGTATAATCCGAGAAGATCATAGCTTTTCCGCCTGCCTCCAGATAATCCAGGAGCTCTGTTTTTTCTTCCTCGGAAATATCACTGGTCGGAGATACGATCATCAGGCAGTCTGCATCATCCGGAACCTTTCCCTCTGTGAGAAGGTTCAGCTCCTTGATATCAATGTTTGCTTTCTGGATATCTTCTTTAAAGCTGGAATCCAGATCTTTTTCTCCGTGTCCGGATAAGGTGTACATGATCGGAAGATCCTCGGATGTTACATAACCGATCGCACTTGTGATCTGTCCTTCTCCATCAAATCCGGTAGTAGTCTGCTGCCAGGTATTATAGTCTACTGAAGAGGAATACATATCGTTGTAATTGATAACCTTGTTTCTGTCGCCGCAGACTACGATCAGGCTGTTTGACGCAAGATCATCGGTTGTATATTCCGATGCAAATTTCGGATTTACAACAGGGTCTTTCACCTCAACTTTAATATGCTTGGACTCATCTTTATAACGTGAAAGCAGATTGGAGATCGTGTCGTCCTCAGAACCGCTTGCCGCGATCTGATAAATGGTAACATCCTTATCCAGTGCCTTCAGTACCTTCTTTGTTTCATCACCGATGGTGTAAAGCTTGGATGAGCTTACATCCAGCTGTGAATATTTGGATGGGATCGCCCCGACGATCATATTGATCACAACCACGATCACGATAAAGACAGCTGCCATAGCCATGCTGTAGGAACCATTTTTGATATGTTTTTTGCTGATGGTGCCTACCAGCTTTTTCGGATCCGGTTTATGTTTCTTTTTGCCGGAGTCCTGTGCGGTCTCCGGTACGGCTGCCTCGCCTTTATTTTTCTTAAATTTCTCACTGAATTTCATTTCCCTTCACCCCCTAGTTCCAGCGTCTCTTCTGAATGGACTGCATGGTAAGGAACAGGCAGATCGCAATAACAGAAATAAAATAAACGATTCCTGTCACGTCAAACACGCCTTTTGTAAAATTATCATAATGTCCGCTCAGGTTAAATACGTTCAGTACCTTCTGGATACCACCCTGGAAAATACTGGATTTTACAACGTATACGATCACAAGGGCAATCTCTCCCACAGCTCCGATCACTACAGAGATCAGGACATTTTTGATCATAGTATAAATGATGATCGCGATCGCCACGATCAGAAGTCCGAATGCCACTGCAGTTGACATGGAGGTCTGTGAAAAGAATGAGGAAATTCCGTTCATCATATAGAAGGCGAACAGGAATACAAACGTAAGTACGGCTGCAATTACCTGGCTTTCTGTAAGCGCTGACATAAATACACCGATCGCCAGATTCGCGCATCCCAGAAGGAAAAATCCCAGGATCCCGGTGTATGCGGAAGCATAGGAAATCGTTCCGAACTTACTCATGATCAGAGGATAAACGCACATGATCACGACCGGAATAGCAAATACAGCTACCAGTGCAAGATATTTTCCAAATACGATATCCCATACAGATACCGGTGCGGTCAAAAGAAGCTGATCCGTTTTCTGCTTGCGCTCTTCTGCAAGTACACGCATGGAAAGGATCGGCACACCGATCAGGAACACAAAGGTCAGTGCGCTTAAGGTAGTTTCAAATTTTGAATAGCCGCCTGAAAGCTGATATGCGGAAAAATAAATTCCGGTCAGCACCAGGACAAAAAATATGAAGAGATATCCAACCATGGAGGTCAGATAGCTTTTCAGTTCTCTTTTAAAAATCGCTGTCATGACTGATCCCCCTCTTTCTCATCAGAAGCCTTCTCTGGTTCCCCGTTTTTTTCTTCCTGAGTTTTTTCTTCTTCCGATGATCTGTCTTCTACCGGTTTCCACTGTGAGCTTTCCGGTTTTCCGGCGGATTTTTTCTCTCCTTCGGTAAGCTCAAGGAATACATCCTCAAGGGAAACTCTCTTAACCTGCATCTCGTAGATTGGACAGTTCGCTTTTGCCATAGCGTAGAAGACTTTTTCACGGATATCCACATTTTCCTGAATGGAAAGTTTTGTTTTCCACAATTTCTCATCGCTGTCATAGGACATTTCCACCCCGGTTACGCCTTCGATCGTTTCCAGAGCTTTTCGGATCGTGTCTTTTTCGCCTTTTACCTTCATAAGGAGGCTGTTGGAGCCTGCTGCCAGACGTTCCAGATTATCCGGTGTATCGCTGGCTACCAGCTTTCCATGGGAAATGATCAGAACATAATCACACACTGCTCTTACCTCGGAAAGGATATGGGAGCTTAGGATAACCGTGTGCTTCTGCTTCAGGCCTTTGATCAGGTCACGGATCTCGATGATCTGCTTCGGGTCAAGTCCTACTGTCGGCTCATCCAGGATGATCACTTCAGGATATCCTAGGATTGCCTGTGCAAGACCCACTCTCTGGCGATAACCTTTGGAAAGGTTTTTGATCAGACGGTCTTTCATGTCTGTGATCTTTACCATATCCATGACTTCTTTTATCTGCTTGTCTTTTTGGTTTCTTGGGATTTTTTTCAGATCAGCCGCAAATTTCATGTACTCAAGAACAGTCATGTCAAAATAGAGCGGCGGCATTTCCGGCAGATAGCCGATACATTTCTTGGCTGCCTCCGGTTCCTCCAGAATATCATGACCATCGATCATCACTTTTCCTTCTGTGGAAGCAATGTATCCTGTGATCATGTTCATAGTTGTTGATTTTCCTGCACCGTTGGGGCCCAGGAATCCGTAAATTTTCCCCTTTTCGATCTGAAAGGAAAGATGGTCAACTGCAGTATGATCACCATACTTTTTGACCAGATTACTTACTTCGATCACTTTACTCTCCTCCTTTTATTCTCAGGGAAATACTTTTTTTAATTATCGATTTCCCATTTTATAAGATGCCAGAGGCAAAAGGTCCTGAAACTGAAGCCCTTGACTCTGGCGTCTTTTCAACACCAATAGAAAATGCCCCTGGATGAAACAGAGAATGGGGGAATCCAGGGGCATCTCTATCGGATTATAGTGTAAAAGTAATTTGTGATAAAAGTAGGATAAATTTGTGATAATTTTGTGAAACTCCCGGACAAAAAAATCTCCTGTCGGACAGATTTTGCCTTTGTTCGACAGGAGGTATCTTATGCCAGTGGCTCTCTGAGCGGTGTTCCGGCTTTTCTCGGATATTTGCCTGGGGTGTTCTTTACCTTCTCGATAATGACCAGGGAGCGGCCGATCTCAGATCCCGGAAGGTCAAAGTACTGAATATCCCTGATCTTTCCACCAAGGATCTTTACTGCTTTCTCTGCTGCTTCTGCTTCTTCCTTTACAGAACCGGATTTATAGGAGACAAAAAGCCCTCCGACTTTTACATACGGGAGACAGTATTCAGACAGGGTTGCAAGTCCGGATACTGCTCTGGATACGCAGAGATCATATTTTTCTCTGTAGGCTTTGTTTTTTGCATATTCTTCAGCTCTTCCGTGAATGGCGGAAATCCCCTCCAGGCCCAGGAGCGCAAAGGTTTCTTCCAGGAATTTTACTCTTTTATTGAGGGAGTCCAGAAGGCAGGCTTCCACCTCCGGGAAGGCAATCTTCAGGGGAACACCCGGGAATCCGGCGCCGGTTCCGATGTCCATAACGGTTTTTATCTTACCCATATCTACAGCCTTGACGCAGCAGAGGCTGTCCAGGAAATGTTTCACGAGAACCTCGTCAAATTCTGTGATACCGGTGAGGTTCATGACTTTGTTTTTTTCTACAAGATATTCGTAGAATCGGATAAACTGGTTTTTCTGCGTGTCACTGAGTGTGATTCCAAGCTCCTCGCAGCCTTTTTCCAGGATTTCTAAATTGTACATGCAGCTTCCTCTCTTATTTTCTGTGTTTTATTGTTATTCGTTGTATTATCCGTGTTTATGTCCGGATCTGCTTTCCAGATATACAAGAAGCACGGAAATGTCAGCCGGGGATACACCGGAGATACGGGACGCCTGACCGATGGACACCGGTCTGTAGGCTTCCAGCTTCTGGCGTGCCTCAATGCGGAGGCTTCCTACATCTTCGTAATCAATGTCTTCCGGAAGCTTTTTCTGCTCCAGTTTCTTAAACTGCTCTACCTGCTTCATCTGGCGGCGGATATAGCCATCATATTTGATGTTGATCTCTACCTGCTCACATACATCTTCCGGAAGCTCCGGTCTTTCTTTATCGATGGGTGCAAGCACCTTATAGTTAAGCTCCGGCCGACGGATCAGCTCTGCAATGGTGGTTCCGGATTTCAGAAGGGTACTGTTCAGAGATTCCAGAAGGCTCTGTACCTCTGCAGAACCACCTACGGTTGCATGTTCCACTCTCTCGATCTCTTCCTGGATCCGGCGCTCTTTTTCCTGTAATTTATGGTATGTCTCATCATCAATCAGGCCGACCTCCCAGCCTTTTTTGCGAAGACGAAGATCTGCGTTGTCCTGGCGGAGGAGCAGACGGTACTCAGCACGGCTTGTCATCATTCGGTACGGCTCATGGTTCTCCTTTGTTACCAGATCATCGATGAGAACGCCAATATATGCCTCTGAGCGGTCCAAAATCAGCTGTTCCCGGCCTTTTACCTCCATAGCTGCATTAATTCCCGCTATGAGGCCCTGAGCGGCTGCTTCCTCATATCCGGAGCTTCCGTTAAACTGTCCGCCGCTGAAAAGGCCCTTGATCTTTTTGAATTCCAGTGTGGGATAGAGCTGGCGCGGATTGATGCAGTCATACTCAATAGCGTAAGCATTTTTTACGATCCTGGCGTTCTCCAGACCCGGTACGGAATGGTACATCTCGTACTGAACATCCTCCGGCAGGGAGCTGGACATTCCGCCGATGTACATTTCATTTGTGTAAAGACCTTCCGGTTCGATAAATACCTGATGGCGTTTTTTGTCTGCAAAACGAACTACTTTATCCTCAATGGACGGACAGTAACGTGGTCCGGTTCCTTCGATCATTCCGGAATAAAGGGGGGATCTGTCCAGATTTGCACGGATGATCTCGTGTGTTTTTTCGTTTGTATAGGTCAGCCAGCAGGATTTCTGCTCGATCTGTACAGATTCCGGGTCTGTGGAAAAAGAGAACGGTACGACTCTTTCATCTCCGAACTGCTCTTCCATCTTAGAATAATCAATGGTGTTTCCGGCGATTCTGGCCGGAGTTCCTGTTTTGAAGCGGAACATTTCGATCCCCAGCTTTTTCAGGGAATCCGTAAGGTAATTGGCTGCCTGAAGGCCGTTCGGTCCTGTATAGTTGCTGACGTCGCCGTAAATGCAGCGGGCCTTGAGGTAGGTTCCTGTACAGAGGACTACAGCTTTTGCGTGGTAGGTGGCTCCTGAGAAGGTTTTTACACCGGTGATGTGCCCGTCTTCTACCAGAAGCTCGGTCACTTCACCCTGGCGGATGGTTAAGTTCTCTGTATTTTCCAGTGTCTTTCTCATTTCTGTGCTGTAGGCCTGTTTATCGGCCTGTGCACGAAGGGAATGGACTGCAGGGCCTTTGGACTGGTTGAGCATTTTGGACTGGATGAAGGTTTTGTCTATGTTTTTACCCATTTCCCCACCGAGAGCATCCAGCTCACGGACGAGATGCCCTTTGGAGCTGCCGCCTACATTGGGGTTGCAGGGCATAAGGGCGATGCTGTCTACGCTGACTGTGAACATGACTGTGTTGAGCCCTAAGCGGGCGCATGCCAGTGATGCTTCGCAGCCTGCGTGGCCGGCGCCTACTACTATGATGTCGAAAAACTGTTCCAGATTTTTCATGCTTTTTCTCCTTTATTTTTTCTCTTATTCTTTTTCTTTATTTTTCTTTGTGATTTTCTTTTTCTTTGTTTATTGTGTGGTTGGTTTTTGGTTTTATTTTTACTTTCTTGCTTGGCAGAAGGCCTGGTTTTTTTGCTTTGGGAAGCTGTGGAAAACCGCAAAGGGGCCGTAAAGCCACGGCCCCTCTGCACACCCCTCGGGCTTTTTTTAGGAGTTCTTGGGTTGTGGTGTGTGATACGGTGTTGACTTTTGTCTGTATGCTTCGGTATTGGATGTGAAACGTTGTGCCGAGGGGGTTGCAGTGGAACTGTAATGAGGTTCTCGACGTGCGATGCACGTCTGCGGGGTTATTCCTGCTTCCGTCTGCCATATTTCGGCTCAGTGTTGAATTGCCAGTACAGAAGCATACAGGTACAAGTTAGCATCTTTCAGCATTCCACAATCGCTGCACTATATAAAAAAGGCCCAGGGGTGTGCAGAGGGGCGCGGCCTTGTGCCCCTTTGCGGTTTTCTCACATTCCAATGTGATCTACCCTCTGCGGGCTTCCGCAGTCCATGTGGCATACAGCAGGGAGCCGCAATCTATGCGGTTATACGACCGGAGTTCCGCAATCCATGCGGCATATACGGCCGGGATTCCGCAATCTATGCGGCCATTCGGCCGGGGCCTCCGCAGCCCATGCGGTTATTATTTCCCCATACAAAATTTAGAAAATATCTCATTAACAAGGTCTTCCCCAAGTGATTCTCCCAGAATCCGTCCCAGACTTTCGTATGCATCTGTCAGGTCTATGGAATAAAAATCCTCCGGCATTCCGCTTTCTATGCTATTTTCTACCAGAGAAAGACTTTCCTGTGCTTTTAAAAGCTCCTGTCTGTGGCGTTCATTGGTGATGTAGACTTCATCATTGAAGTCAATCTCCCCACTGAAGAACATTTCCCGGATTTTTTCTTCCAGGTCTGTGATCCCGGTTTCTTCTTTTGCGGAGATTGGGATCACCGGCTGGTTTATTCTGCTCTTTAAATCCTCTATATCTATAGCAGATTCAAGGTCTGTCTTGCTGTAGAGGACAATTGTCTTTTTCTCTTGCAAAATTTTTATGATTTCTTCGTCGTTTTCATCTAACGGTACGGAGGAATCTACGACATAGAGGATCAGGTCTGCGTCTGCTGCCATTTCTTTGGCTTTGGATACACCGATTTTCTCTACGATGTCTTCTGTCTGGCGGATTCCGGCTGTGTCAGCGATCTTTAATGTGATCCCATGCAGGTTGATATACTCTTCCAGTACGTCTCTGGTGGTTCCTGCGATATCGGTCACGATGGCTCTGTCCTCTCCCAGAAGCAGGTTCAGCAGAGAAGATTTCCCTGCGTTCGGCTTACCCAGGATCACGGTCCGGATACCTTCCTGTATGATCTTTCCGTCTCCGGCTGTTTTTAACAGGTTCTGTATCTTTTCTTTTTCTTCTGCTACGATCTGCTCTAATTCTTCCGAATATCCTGTCAGATCATAGTGCTCTGGGTCGTCTAATGCCGATTCAATGTACGCTATATGGTACAGTAGTTTCTCTCTGATCTGCTGTACATTTTTTCGGACTGAGCCTTTTAATTGTCCTACAGAGTTCTTTAATGAGTACTCATTTTTGGACTGTATCACGTCCATAACGGCCTCCGCCTGGGAAAGATCGATCCTTCCATTGAGGAATGCACGCTTGGTAAATTCTCCCGGCTCGGCAATAATGGCTCCGTTTTTCAGCACAGTTTCCAGTACCTTTTTCATGGCTAAAACGCCGCCGTGGCAGTCGATTTCTATGGTATCTTCTCCTGTGTATGTCCGTGGTCCGCGCATGGCCATGACCAGTACTTCGTCTACCATTTCTTCGTTATCATAAATATATCCATAATGGATGGTGTGGCTTGGGACGTTTTTCAGAGATTTTTTTCCACCCTTGGAACGGTATACTCCGGATGCGATCTCAAAAGCCTCCGGGCCACTGATCCTGACGATCCCGATTCCCGATGCGCTCATGGCTGTGGAAATCGCAGCAATCGTTGTCTCTTCCATTTTTCACTCTCCTTTGTCAAACGGATAAAAGCATCCGCTATATCACACTGCAGCTGATCGCTGCCATGCCGTTTATCCTGGTCCAGCGGATAAAAGCATCCGGTTAAACGCAAAAATGTTACTCCGGAAAAGCTTTTTACACGCAAAAAACACGTGTTATTCACGCTTTCACCTAGAATAACATCTTCTGTCAGTTTCCATATTTATAATGCTAGAGCGTGTTTGAAAAAGGCTTTCTGCAAGATGTGCGTCACAATTTGTGGGAGATTTTGTCCGGATGAGGGCGCCGTAGCGGGCTACGGCAACTGAATTCGGGCAAAATATACCGCAAAGTGGGGCGTGCAGATTGCGGGAATAATTTTTCAAACAGATTACTATTCACTCCGTTCATAGCAACACGCTTCGCGATACACAGGAATCATGCTTTCGCATGGTTTCGCGCCGCAATTCTCAGGTTTTCTGTGAATTACTTATTGACAAATACCCCGCCAGGGTATATATTGGTTTCATCAAATACATACCCCTAAGGGGTATATAAGGAAAGGAGTCCGCCTATGACAGCTGATTATAAATCCGAATCCTGCTGCAGCCACACCGCAGCCGATCCTGCAACTCTTTCCAGCCAGGAACCTACCAAGAAGGTCTGTTCCTGCTGTTGTACCAAGCACACCGATCGTTCCGAAGCAGAGCGCAGGAAGCTGGTAAACCGTCTGAAACGTATTGAAGGCCAGATAAGGGGGATTATAGGAATGCTGGAGAATGACGCTTACTGCAACGATATTCTTATTCAGTCAGCAGCTGTAAATGCTGCTGTGAATGCATTTAATAAGGAACTTCTCGCCAATCATATCCGAACCTGTGTGGCGGACAATATCCGGGAAGGAAATGATGAAGTCATCGATGAGCTGGTGCCCGCCGGCGACACTGCCGCCATCTGGCGGACCGGCGGCTGGATGTCGCTGCTGGCTCTTGGGGCGGTGGGCTGCAATATTACCGCCAACCGGATGGCCGCCTGGGTCTCCATGGAGATGACCCGGGTACTGCGCCAGGATCTCTACCGCCGGATCCAGGGACTCTCCTGCACCCAGGC
>OFMA01001038.1_pt1 | contig 19020 bp, 20 predicted proteins | sample 1541011 | NCBI WGS metagenome assembly OFMA01 (sample SAMN04209225, study PRJEB22552) | human gut metagenome | biome: gut; material: feces | host: Homo sapiens | place: USA: Oklahoma
CAGAGAAAGTCCTTAAAGTCATGAAAATGGATATGGACTACTGGGATGCAATGGATAATGCCTGATAGTATTGCAGCTATGCAATTTTTCTATCCAGCTTAATCTTACATACAGATTCGGTATGGGACATCTTACGTTCAATGGTAGATATTTCAGAATCACGGAGGGTATGAGCAAATATCCTCTTTATAAATGTGGCTGTCTGTAAGCGTGGTTTGCCAAATGCCTTACCGATATTCCATCCAAAGTGCATGATGTCAATAGTCTTTAGCTGAGATTCAATCTTTATCGGTTCGATTTTAGGTAAGGCATCTGACAGGTAACTGAAGTTTCCCACCCCCTTATATCAGCTATTTGAGTAATATTTTCCTTCGGTGGATGGTCTAAAAATCAATGTTTTCCGAACGATTTAACGCACGCCTAAAAAATGTTTAGTCCAAATCGGGCATGGCATAATCGTCCGAATCGCACAGAAGATGTGCCCAAACCTTTGTGGAAAAGTCTGCCATTTGCCGTGCGGCTACAGTTGATAGGCATGCCAACAAATCCACTCCTGCTTCACGCGACAAAACTTCCAACAGATGCCTGACTTCTTCCAAAGTCCTGCTCCACAGGGTGAGCACTTGCAGCCGGTCACGCTCGGAACGGAATAGTGCTCCCAGGGTTTCGTATTCTGAAAAGCGTTTGGCCAAGGAAAGCATCTGGTACATCATGAAACACAAGGTGGTGTCTGCAATCTGAGCATTGTAGCTCCGACTCTGACATTTTCCCAGTCCAAGATATCCACGGCATTCCTTGAATATGACCTCTATGCCCCAGCGTCTTTCGTAAAGTTCAAAGGCTCTGACGAAGTTCATGGAGGTATCTGTAGTAAGCAACACTTTCCAATGGGTGCTTCGCCCAGTTTTGCATGAAGCTGAATGTATTTGCACTTATACTTTCGGCAATAGCATGAAGCTGTGCGTTCATACCTTACAACTAAAGTTTAGTCTAGTTTGGATATATAACAAAAAGACTGAACTGGTACACTTGTTTTCTTTTTACCCGAATTAATCTTTATTGATGTTTAATTCATATAGATTTGTTTGGGGGTAGTTATTGGTGTATTGTTATTCTAAAAAAGGTAATTTCTCATATTATAGAGTTAGTTTTTGTGCAATAATTACTTTGTATTGCATAAAATAGCATGTTTTTTGTGCAGTACGCTTTGTAAATTGAAGAAAAACCAGTAATATTGCATATGAATAACAACATATAAGATGAAAACAATCATTCTAAATCAGCGTAAAGAACGTGATGAACTGATGTCACGCCCTTATTTAATACGTAGAAGCAACCAGGATACAGACTTATTGTTGAACAGTAGTCTGATAAAGCTAATAACAGGTCCTAGACGAGTTGGTAAATCAACTCAAGCATTATTGATGCTTAGAGACAAGAATTTTGCCTACTTGAATTTTGATAATTACTCGTTGTTGGAGGCATGGGATGCCAACCTCGTTATGCGAATGCTGGATGATGTCTATCCTGGTTATGAATATATTTTGTTAGATGAAGTACAGAATCTGGATGGGTGGGACCTGTGGGTTAGTGAACTCTATAGATTGGGAAAGAATCTTGTAATAACTGGTAGTAATGCAAGAATGCTAAGCAGTGAAATGGCTACAGTTCTAACTGGAAAATATCTTCAAGTGGAAATGTTGCCATTTAGTCTTGAGGAGTTTTTCGACTGGAACAAATTGGACCTTTACAAGCTGAAGCCGGAAGATATAACGAATTCATTCGTATTGACAGATGATTATCTTAGAAATGGCGGTTACCCAGAAGTGGTAGCTTCACGTCAATTGACTCGTAGTTATCTTGATACCTTGTTTGATTCTATTATTTGGAAAGATGTGGCCAAACGACATAATGTCCGCAATGTGACCGATTTGAATAATTTGGCCATGTATCTTGTGTCTAACTTCTGCAATCCTGTTAGTGCAAATGATTTAACTACGGAACTTGGTTTCTCCAGTGTCAATACGACCAAAAAGTATATGGATTACTTGCATGAGCCATACCTTTTCTACTATTTATCACGCTACAACAATAAACTCAAGTTGATGAAGAAAGCACCAAGAAAAGTGTATGTAGTTGACAATGGATTTGTTGCATCCAAAGCATTCTCTTTGAGTGACAACTTAGGACGTTTACTAGAAAATCAAGTGTTCATTGAACTTATACGTCGAGGCTACGATGTAGAAAAGACCATGTTCTATTATCGTTCACGAAACAATAAGGAAGTTGATTTTGTTCTTCGTAAAGGAACAAAGATAGAACGCCTAGTACAAGTCTGCTATGATATGAGCAATCCTAAGACAGAGAAGCGTGAAGTGGATAGTATAGTTGAATGTGCTGGAGAATTAAAATGCGACAACCTTGTAATCGTCACTAATAATGATAAGCGTACGATTGAAAAAGATAGCTATAAGATAGATGTAGTACCTATTTCAGAGTTTTAGAGTGCATGGATGTCCTAACTCATTTTAGAGTGAACAAAATATATTTGGTTTGAAAGACGACATTGGGGTAAAATATGAAGTCGTCTGAACTTTTATGAAATTCAATCTTCGTCAGAAAAGTTTAGACGACTTCTATATGTTAAGGGTGTTCATCGGCCTTAGCTAACAGCCTATTATGTTATGCTTCAATCGACAATCACACCTGCTTTTACATCTATGCTTGTTCTTGAATGATGTGTTCAATATGTAAGAAGGCGGTCTAACGACTCTTTTATCTGATCGAACTTCTGGTTCAAATCCAATGTCCTGACCATAAACCGATTTCCATGGCTGTTTTGAAAATGAAGATAGGGCTGAATATCGCTTTGAGTTTGTGCATACAGCAACATCCCATCTACTTGACCTTGATCAGTGTGATGCTTGTCTGCATTCATTACATAGGCGTAAATTTGGTAAAGGTTGCCCGACAATATGGTATGCTTATCGAAAAACCTTTGCATATTTTGACCATAGTACTTGGTGTCGATAATCAATGTCCTGTTATTGACTGTCAGGGTAATATCCGTTTGCAGGGTAGGCAGCATATCAATGGCCATAGAATCGTTTTCGGCAATATCCCACTTAATCTGCCGTGCCGAGGGCTTACACATAGGGTGATGTTTTTTGTAATATGCTAAAACAAATCGTTGAAACAGCATATTCATGTGGCTGTCTGAAAACATGGGTGCCTTTACGTTGCCTGATTGCGTGCTCAACAACTGGTTGTCGAATAAAAACATACACAAGCTATGCAGCATGTGGTAAGTTCGGGTGCTTTGATTATAGCGTATTGCACTCCATCGAATTTGCTGAACCGGCACCGTATCTATGCCTTGAAAGAAAAGCATCAGATTGCGCAGCTTATTCCGCTTTTCGTTTTTTACCTCCTTATTCGTCAATAGATATTGAACAGCGGTTTTCAGTATCTGATTGAAAATGTTGTTTTCTGAGAAATCGTCATATTCACAGCAGAGTTTTGCCCTGTGTGCTATCCGTTCTTTGAAGGTAGCAGGCATATTCAGTTTCCCCTTCAGTGTAGGCAGTACTTCCTCATGCAGTACATACGCTTTGTGCAGCCCCTGTTTCAGCTGACACGAAATACCCAGGTAGAGGATTTCTGCAAACAAATTGTGAATATCCTCGAATTCTTCTCCTGCTATTCGTTCGTAATTGTTTTGGGTCAATTCCTTGAACGCATAGGTAAGCATGTAGAAGACGTTTTTGATGGGTATGTTATGGCTGCTGCTCATTCAATATGTATTTGAGTTTTTGAACTTCCGATTGATATTTATCTTCGTTATCAAACCAATACTCTTTCAACATCGGGATAATGTCATAGTTCACCACATTATCTAACCAGTCGGTATGGTCCTTGTCGTAAGCACAAAAGTAACTGTGGCCTATGCAGAAGCCACTACCCAAGGAGTGGTCCTTTTCGATTTCCTTGTTCAAACTTTTAATAGCTCGTATAAGCTGATTGAATCGGGCATTATTTACTTCTTTCTGTTGGTAACGCATGAATCCTGCGGAATCAAATCCCGGTTTCATTTCAAAGAAACTGAAACGACGGCGTAGCGCATAGTCAATCATGGCCAAACTCCGGTCTGCTGTATTCATCATGCCTATGATATACAAATTATCGGGCACAAAGAAAGGCTTTCCGGTATAGGCCAAATTGATTTCGGTGTTGCGGTAGCCGTTTTCGATGAGCATCAGTAGTTCGCCAAAGATTTTGCTTAAATTGCCTCGGTTAATTTCGTCGATGATGAAGAAGAAGTCCTTGTCGGGCGAGTTCTTGGCCTTTTGACAGAACTGGTAAAAAATGCCCGTGCGCAATTCAAATCCTCCTTGTTCGGTGGGCTTATAGCCCATGATGAAATCCTCGTAGGAAAAACTTTGGTGGAATTGTACTTTCTCTATCCGTTCGGGCTCTTTTACTCCCATCAGCACATAGGCCAATCGTTCGGCAGTAAACGTTTTACCGACACCGGGTGCCCCTTGCAAAATAACATTCTTTTTTTGACGGAGTAAGGATTTCAAGTGCTGCAAGTCGTCTGCGTCCATGTACACTTCGGACAAAAAGTCCTCGTCGGTATATGATTGTACGGCTACTCTTTTTTCAGGGTTTTCATGACGAACTATCTCAATGATGGTTTCGTATTCATCAGCCGTCAGTTTGAACAGCGAACCGCGGCCGTTTCCTTTCAGACATTCCATTCCCTGCAACTCTTCGTGTTGTTTGAACACTGAATAATCTATAGGGGTAAGGAGTTGCTCGTTTTTTCGAAAGTACAAGTATTCTTTATCCGTATCTTTCGCAATTTCGCCCAAAGCCACCACCTGCAAAGTGGGAGTACTTGCATAGCCTATCACACCATCACCTTCCTTTGCGTCCAGAAAATTCTGAAAAATTCTCCGTTTGCTGCCGTTGTCGCTGTAGAGCGTATAATTCACAACACCGCCAACAGCAATATCGGTGAACTTCCATACTTTGGGATCGGCTATCAGCCACCAATACTGACGTTGAGATGAATTATCGTGGTCTGTTTCACCTAGTAAATTTTCTGAATGCTGAATCATATCTGTGTTTGTTGGGGAGTATGCTTCTAAAATTTTCAGCAGTTCATCGTAAAAGTCATACAAATCTTTTTCGCCCTTCATCTCCATCAAGCGCTTTTGAATTTCGACCCTTGAAACATTGATTCCCATATTGAAATATTTGGCCAATGTCTGTAGCATTTTTTTGCTATAAATGGGAATCAAACGCTCGTGAGAATAAAGAAAGGCTATTTTCCATTTATACCCCTCGCCCAATTCGCTGATGGACTCTATCTCTTCAAATTTTCCTTCATTGGCATAATTTGCTACCCGTACGATGGCATTTTTCACTATTTCAAACGCGCCTTCAGCAGTATCCTGATTGTATTTTGCATACCAGGCATATTTGTCATCGCTTTTCACGCTGCCGTCTGAAGCCGGCTTATTACGATATGCGTAGATGCCGAACTTAAAGGAATAACCTCCCCTAAATGAACCCAGTCCGGTGGTTCTGGATTCCAACCAGTAGCAAAACGAATTATCCTTGTTTAAGTTGGTGTAGGCATCGAGCGTTAAATCTTTGAGCTTACTTAAAGGGAAAGCCTCCAGAAATTGATTGCATAATTGTCTTCTGTCTTCCATATCTATTCATCATATTAAGTAAGGTAATGCTAAAAGGATACCTTAAATACTTAAAATATTTTAATTCAGAAGCATTTTTTCGAAGTTCCGCGATTGTCGGAATTAGTTCCGAGCTTGTTCGAATTAGTTCCGAGCTTGTTGAAATTAGTTCCGAGCTAGTTTCAACAAAAAAAGAGTTAAAATAAAGAGGCTCGGAATGAGGTTCGTGACTCAGGATGGTTGTTGGCCGCAAACCACGTTTGGGCATGGTGTCCGGCCAACTTAACTACAACGGGGGAGGAGCTTAAACAAACGGCTCAGTGCTTAGGAACGAAGTGGGCTTCCTTCCATTCATACACCAGGGGCTGAATGTATTGCTTGGCCTTTTCCTTGTCTTCGGTGCTCAAACCTTCGGTGCTGATGCGGTAAGTGAGTTCGGAGGTCTGGGGCGACAGCGTTACGGCCAGGGGCTGCTCGGTTAAAACGGTGGTGAGGTACTGCTTGTCGTAGGCATAGAGCGGAGAGTCGGGACGAACAAACTGCTCGAACTGGGGATGGGGCAATTTGTCTTTCACGGGGGTCCAATGCAGGGTGTAAAGTTGCACGTCGGTTGACTGCGAACCGGCTACGAGGGTGTGCAGACTGAGTATCAGGGTGTCTTTGGCGCAGGGCAACAGGTGCATCTCCCAGGTGCTTACATCAGTGGTTCGCAGAGAGAGAAAGTTGGGCGTTTTTTTCGTCAGTTCGGACTGTCCGCCAAAGATGTTTTCTACTTTTGCTTCGATGCCGTGATTGTAGAGGTCGATGAGGTCAAGACGAGCTGCTTTGTCGACTACGGGAAACAAGGTAGTGGGGGCATCGACAAAAAGGGTGTCGAGCGATTGGGCCTGAGCCGAACGGTATGTGATGAACGGCAGGCCAACAAGCAGCAAGCTGAGAACTTTCAGAAATTTCTTCATAACTGAATTATCGGGGGATTCATGGTGAAGGCTTCGGAGAATCGAAGCGTTTGGTCATGCAAATGTACGCGATTTACGCGAGAAAGCCGACTGTTGAGGGGGTTATTCACTATTTTTGTATAAAATAGGAGGCGGTTCGGCAATAACTTCACCCAAAAGCAAGCTTTTGGCTTGGTATTGCGCTCACCTTTCACTATTTTTGTATAAAATAGGATGCGGTTCGGCTATAACTTCACCCAAAAGCAAGCTCTGGGCTTGGTATTGCACTCACCTTTCACTATTTTTCGATAAAATAGGATGCGGTTCGGCAATATCTTCACCCAAAAGTAAGCTTTTGGCTTGGTATTGCGCTCACCTTTCACTATTTTTGCATCTATAATAGTACATTGTAAGTCGGTTGATTCGTACCTATAACCCATGAAGAAAAAATGGGTCAGTAGCCAATTCATGAGGATACGTTTACAACAGGCTCAGCAATATTGTGACATACATACTTTATTATTCAAAATTAAGAATATGAAAAACACTTTATTGACTTTATTACTGACGCTCTGCGTCGTAGGCGCTTGGGCTCAAAAACACAGTACGTTGGCAAAACCCAGGGTCATAAACCATCCGGTCATCGAGTATTGCCCGCATTGGATTGCCATGAATGATATTGAATTAACCCAAGAGGCTACGATTATTCGAGGCTATCTGCATAACCACCCCAACTATACTTGTAGTGTGGCAGATAATGCGTTTTTGAAGGATAGGCACAGTGACAAACAGTTCAAGGTGCTGCGAGCTGAGGGCATACAGCTCAATGAGCAAGTGGCAATGCCTGAATCCGGACGCGTGCCGTTTACCTTGTACTTTGAGCCCTTGGATGCTGATGTCAAGGAGCTCAATTTCATTGAACCCGCTGCACGTCCCACGAGTGGCGTCTATGGCATTCAGCTACAGACCCAACCTAAGGCTTCCCCCCAAAGCAAAGTCTTTGACCCACGTCAGTTGACGAGCGAATACTATTTGCGGCAGCGAGTGAAGCCCGATACGCAATGGCGTTTCGATAACCAGCGCTACAAGCAGGCTTTTTCGGCTCCGTTTCGCTCAGGCAAGGCGGTGCTGACAGTCTATCTTGACAATCTGCCTATGGAGCTGTTTGCGGCAATGGAGGTTGCGTCTGTACGTGTTAAGAATCAAATGACCAAAGAGCAGCAGAATGTGACTGCCCAACTTGATACCACCAGCCGCAGCTTGACTTTTCACCTCGACTTGCCGCACCCTCAGTGGGTAGGTGGATTTCATAGCGGTAACATCTTCATTCAGCCGGGTGATACGTTGGAGGTGTTCTCCTCGTTTGTCACCGACCAATACCGAAAGCCACTTTATACGACTTTTCGTAGCTCGAGCGAATCAGCCATGATAAATACGCTCACTCCTTATTTTATGCAGAAATACACTCCCGATGGTTACGATTACACGGCAGTTAGTCAAGCCATCACAGCAGGCAAGGACAGCGTGATGCGCGTGGTAGAGAAGTTCCGTGATCAAGCAATCGGCCTCCTCGGCAATGAAACTCTGCGCCAGAATTGATACGTACTCCGCTCTCTACTTTCGGCAAGGATGTGGTGATGATGTCTATGGTTACCCGTCAAATACAATACTTGGAGGATGTGCTGCTTTACTATAAAGACGAGCAATACAAGCGGACTCAAAAGGAAGACGGCACGCAGGTTCTCGAACCTAATTCTGCGTATCAACCGCTCGATGATCAGGCAGTCTATGGTGCGCTCATGCCCTACAAGCAGTTGATTTACGATAATCCGTTGGCCTTATGTGAAGCGAGCCAGTGGGTGTTTGTCAACCGCACTATTTATGGGGATTTGGCGCGGCAATACGAAAAGGTAAAAAATGCATCAGGAGATTGGGAATTTGTGCGTAAGGACCAGTTCGGTATGGACGGCACCTTTATGAGCGATTTGGAAAGGTCGCAAGATATTTCCTCAATCCTGAACAGCACCACCGAATCTTTAACATTGGGTCAGGAAGAGGATACGGAACAGTGTTTGAACATTGTTGCCATGGATGTTGCATCGACCATTCAGTCTATTTCTTCGCTTCAGGTTGCTCACGCTGTCCTCAATAAATACCGCCGCTTCGTGCAGGCTACCGAAGGCCAGACGGCAGGCGAGGACAGTCATTGGACGGCAGAGCAGCGCGCCTTGTGGAAACGACTCTTTGGAAAGTACGAAGGAAATCTGTTGCTGATTGACTTTTGGGGACTTGGATGCGGTCCGTGCCGTTCGGGCATGCTCAGTATGCGCAACAACGTGGAGGCGATGAAGGGGGAACCCTTTAAATTTATCTATCTCTCGGCCACCGACGGAGAAATTCTCACTGCCAAAAGCGAAGAATGGATGAATCAAAACCAAATCAAGGGCGAACACCTCTTCGTTTCGCAGTCAGAATGGACAATGCTCGAATCTATGCTCAGTTTTTCCTCTATTCCGCGCTATGTGCTTTGTGGTCCCGATGGCCGCCTGATTCAAAATAATATCAGCATCTATAATTATGATGTGGAAAAAATGAAGGCAATGGTGAAGAAGTTGGTGCCGCAACGGTAATTCTTAAAGCAAACTGAAATCAGCAAACTACGGGGATTATCATCGAATTATAGGCTATCTGCCCAATGCAATAATCACGCATTTCACTGAAATAAAAGGGTGGTAAGCTTTAGGTTTTTTATGATGTTACTGGCCAAAAATAAAGATGACGTGCGGTGCATTCGGCTTTTTCTTTATAATTTTGCGCTGTCTATGACCTGACACACAAACAGGGTGTTATTTTTTTTCAGATTTTACTTTTTTATGATACATAAAATTCTTCTCGTGCTGATGGCTCTTTGGCTGCCGGTGGGAGTGCAGGCACAATCTGCCTATGAGCATTACATTGACAAATATGCTGACATGGCTGTCGACCAGATGAAACGCTACGGCATTCCGGCTAGTATTACGCTGGCGCAGGGTTTGCTGGAGAGTTCGGCAGGTAAGAGCCGCTTGGCTACAAAGGGCAATAACCACTTTGGCATTAAATGCGGACGGGCATGGAAAGGACCGTATATGCTGGTGAACGACGATGCGCCTAACGAGAAGTTTCGCGTGTATCGTAATGCGAAAGAAAGCTACGAGGATCATTCAAAATTTCTGAAAAACGGCAAGCGTTATGCTTTTCTCTTTGACCTGGACAAGGATGATTACAAGGGCTGGGCAAGAGGACTGAAAAAGGCAGGATATGCCACGAACCCGGCTTATGCCAACTCGCTGATTTCGCTGATTGAACGTTTCAACCTGGACAAATACGACAAAGCGAAACGACATAAAAAGCATCACCACAAAAATGATAAGGAGGAGGATAACAAACCGCTGTTTGACCATGTGGTGAGACGCTGCAACGGGCAGTATTACGTCATTGCACGACGGGGCGATACGTTTGAATCGCTGGCCAAAACCTTTGATACGAAGGCGAGCAAGCTGAGGGAGTATAACGATGTGGACAAAACGTACAGACTGAAGGCGAACGACATTGTTTACCTTGGCAAGAAGAACAAAAAGGCCGATGCGCTGCTGACGCGTAACTACCATATCATGCGGGCGGGCGAAAGTTTGCATGGCATCAGCCAGCGTTATGGTATCCGTCTGACGTCGCTTTGCAAACTAAATCCGATGAAGCGCAACGAGCACTTCAAGGTGGGCGACCGCATCCGATTGAAGTAAAAAAAAAGAATCTGTGAATTGCACGCAAGGTGTTATTTTCACACACAAAAAAAGGCAGCAGGTGCCGGGAATACGTCCGGTGCCTGCTGCCTTTTTAGGTACTTACAACCTGGGCTGTGAGTAAAAAACGGTTGGCATGAATATGGTATTTGGGTTACAAACGGGTTACTACGTCGTCGGCTGCCTTGCGATTCTTGGGTTTGCATTCAGCTTCGGGAGCCGGATGACCCAAAGGCAATATAACAACGGGGGCTTCGTTTGCCGGAAGATTGAGAATTTGCTTGCACAAATCGGCATCAAAATTGCACACCCAGCAGGTGCCCAGTCCTTGTTCGGCGGCAGCCAGGCAAAGGTGTTCGGCGGCAATGGCTACATCAATGTCGCCATGGGGCTTGTTGTCGGCTTTTCTCACCCACTCTTCGTCGTGACGAACCGTAATTATTACGTAGCAGGGAGCCGTGACGAACCATTCGCGCTGATAACAGGCCGTGAGGCGGCTGCGCATGTCGGCTGTGGTGACTACATAAAAATGCCAGGGCTGGAAATTTACGGCCGAGGGGGCAAGACGGGCACAATCGAGCACATAGCGCAACGCTTCTTCGCTGACGGGCTGGGGGGTGTAACTGCGTACTGAATAACGCGATTCAACTAATGACTTGAAATCCATAAACAGAAATATTGGAATGAGTTTTTTTATTTTTGCGGCCCAAAAAAGTTCGGCTTATGCAAAAATAAGGATTGACGACGAGAAAAAAGCATTTGACGGACCATTTTTTTTCGTTTGGCGAAGCCCGCTCTGCTGTGTTTCAGCTTATTTCGGGAATGACGCAAATGGAACTTGGAACCACTTGAACGGCACAAATTCATTCAAAAAATAAGAACTGAAAAGGGAAGAAAAAAGCAAGTGTTCTTCTTAAATAATCTGAAAAATGAAAGAAAAACACGGAGTTTTAACGAACCGGAAGCAAGGTTCGTCGTAAAAAAGAGTTATCTTTGTACACACGAAGAAGTGCGCAAATGGTGTTTTCAACCGAGCAACCAGAACCGGCCCGAAAACTCCACCGACACACTGCTTGCAAATATAAAACCACATATCAGGAGGAACAACAATGAAAAAGTCGCTATTACTATTATTGATGTGTATTGGGGCTAATGCCGCAACCGCATGGGCTCAGGATGACGACGTATATTTCGTTCCGTCAGAAAAAGCGCAATCAAGCTCGCAGCCTAAACATACGCAGAAGCATGCTTACGATACTTACGACCCGGTGGCTAATGACAATGACTTTCAAGAAAGTAATTGGGCAGAAGGACGGAGCAACGGCAACTGGGATGTTGACTCATACAACCGACGTGGCAAAAATTACAAAGGACAGTGTGACGAGGAAAAATCGAACGCAGTGAGTTGCTACGATCAGGGCTACGCTGATGGTTACGAGGATGGCAAATATACCCAGCGCATCGTTCGCTTTTATTCACCCCGACCGGGCATCTATGTGAGCAGCCCGTATTACCTCGACTGCTACGACTTCTACTTCGACCCTTGGTACTACGGCTATGCCGGAGGTTGGGCCTGGAGCGGCTGGTGGGGCTGGGGTAGCTGGTACGGCTGGCGACCCTATTACAGCAGCTGGCACTGGGGCTGGGGCGGATGGTACGACCCTTGGTGGGGTTGGCCTAACTATGCGTGGTATCCGCACCACCATTGGCATGGTAGCTGGTATCCTGCCGGTTCGGAACGCGGACCGCGTGGCGGATACATTGCTTACGGCGGACGTAGAGGCGCTGCTTCTTACTCAACGAACGGACGGGGTAATGCTTTCGGCAACAGACCGTCGCAGTCGTTCGGACGGGGGAATGCCGGACGGGGTTCTAACGACCGCAATAACTTCGGCTTCGGAAATAACCGGCCTTCGCGCTCGTTTGGCAACTCGAACCGACCTTCCAGAAATTACGGTAACTCGCGACCTGAAGGTAACCGCAACACGAATTCCGACAGAAAATACCGCGAAAATAACCGTTCGTTTAACAACCGCAACAACAGCGAAAGCCGTCAGCAACGCTCGTTCAGCCAACCTTCGCGCAGCGGTAGCTTTAACAGAGGTGGCAGCTTCGGCGGTGGTAGCCGAGGTGGATTCGGCGGCGGTAGCCGGGGCGGATTTGGCGGAGGCGGACGTGGCGGACGCAGATAAAATGTGACCGAAAGTTAGTCTCGCAACAGGTTTGAATGCCTCACAGATTAGTGTGAGTTGCTCGTAAAAAAACAAAAAAAAGGACGGAAAGATTCTCTGGGAACCTTCCGTCCTAAAACATAAAGCACATGAAGCGAAAATATTTTTTGGCACTTGCCTCGCTAACCCTTTGCGGTAGCCTCAGTGCCCAGGATATATATAAAGTAGAAGCCCTTTCGGGTTCCGACTTGAACGGTACTGCACGCTATGTGGGTATGGGTGGCGCAATGAACGCATTGGGCGCAGACCTTTCGACCATTGGTACGAACCCTGCCGGCATCGGTATGTACCGACGCAGCGATGTGGCCTTTACCGGTAGTGCCACCGTTCAACCGAATGGCGAAGAATTTGGCGACATCAACCGTGCTCGTGGATCGTTCGACCAGGCTGGCTTTGTTTACTCTTGTAAAATGGACGACAAACTGCGCTTTGTAAACGTGGCCTTTAATTACCAAAAACGCCGTAATTTCAAAAATTACATCGGGCTGAACAACATTGCTACAAAGGATGGCATGTCGCAGTCGTGGCAAATGATGGACTTGGCTTACTATGGTGACAAATGGCTCGACCTTTCGCCGGGGAGCGATGACTGCAACAAAACGACACCGCTCACCATCGTGGGATACGATGCGCAGCTCATCACTCCACAGTATGATGCCGATGGCAAACTGACGGGCTATACTCCCAGTTTTGCCAATAAATATGCCTACCAACGCGCTCAATGGGGCGGCATCCAGCAATACGACTTCAACATTTCGTTCAACTGGAAAGATCAAATCTATGCCGGCCTTACCTTCGGAGCTTACAACGTCAACCTGCACTCGCGCACAAACTACGCCGAGGAACTAGTTGATTCAAAAAACAACACGGGCGAGTATTACATGAGTCAGGCTGAATCGCTCAGCGGTGCCGGATTTGATGTAAAATTGGGCATCATCGTTCGTCCGCTCGAAGATTCTCCCTTCCGCTTCGGTGTGTCGATTGCCACTCCCATTTTCTTCGACCTCACCCAAAGTTCTTACCTCTACATGAACAGCCCTTATGCTTTCACCGATGACAAGGGCAATAAGTTTGAACATACAGAAGCTGATGTCGAAATCGGCGACTTCGACTATCGCATCCGCACTCCGTGGAAGGTAAACCTCAGCATGGCTACAACCGTTGGTAATTACTTGGCTTTAGACGCTGAATACGAAATCAGCGATTACAAAGGTACTCAGGTGCGTTACCCCGACTTCGATGACTATTACGACTACAGCATTTCATCAAGCAAAGACAATGCGATGGCCGAGGAAATCGATGCTTGCATGAAACCGCTCCACACTTTCCGTATCGGTGCTGAAGCGCGTCTGGCTAAAGGCGTTTATGGCCGTTTGGGCTACAACTACGTTTCTGCCCCGATGGAGGACAATGCTTTCTTGAACCTGTTTACCAACAGCCCGTCGTATGCCTACAGCACTAATACGGACTATGTGAACCTTGGTGCCATCAATCGTGTAACGGCTGGATTGGGTGTTCGCGGCAAGCACTTCTACGCTGACATGGCTTACCAGTACCAGCAACAGCAAGGTACGGCATTTGCCTTCCACGTAGCCGAAGCCGACGGAATAACCAACCGATTGAAGGGCGAAAAAGTGGACTTGAACCGTCACAATGTGATGTTCACCATTGGCTATAAATTCTAATTGGCTATAAATTCTAATAGTAAATAAGCCGGACTTCAGATGACTCCGAGATTGCATCAAACTTTCGCCCTCGAGAATTTGTCTGACTTCAACATCACTTCCGAGAATTCATCTAACGAGTGGCTATAACCACTCCATATATTCACCTAAATACAACACTACAATGAAAAAATTTATTTATTTCATTCCCGCATTCCTTTTGTTCTTCGCATCTTGCGCTTCAACCAAATCTGTTTATCAGTTAACAGGTGAATGGAGCGTTGTCAACCTCAACGGACAGAACATCACTCCGAGCGAAGCAACTCCCTATCTCGGTTTCGACATTAACGAAAACCGCCTGTATGGTTTCACCGGCTGCAACCGCCTTACCGGCAACTTGGATGCCAACAAATTCCTCAAAGGCAAAGCAGAATTCGGACACCTCGCTACCACGCGTATGCTCTGCCAGGACGATAAGTTCGAACAGCCCTTCCTCGAAGCGCTCAATAAAGTAAAAACTTCGGAAGTCAACGGCGAAGAAATTTTGCTGAAAGACGAACAAGGCAAGGTTATCATTACCTTGAAGAAGAAAAAAGCTGATAAGTAATTGTGCTAAATTCATAAACAATTTACTTAACGCACATACCATTTGCTTAAACGCATTGATCAATGCGTAAACCCGCAAAGCTGCTGTACAAAGGCAAAAGGAAACTCTCAAAACAAGCCCTTTTCCATGGATGCAACAGCTTTACGGGTTTACTCGTTAGAAAACCAATCATACCCCTCTTTCTGCTGAACCCCTTTATGGGACTTCAGCGCAGTTAGTTTAGGAATCATTACAATCATCTTCAATATTCACCAACCACAATCATACATACAATGGCCACAGTCGACGACAAAAAAATCATCTTTTCGATGGTCGGACTTTCAAAGACCATCAAGCAAAACAACAAGCAAGTACTGAAAAACATTTACCTGAGTTTCTTTTACGGAGCTAAAATCGGTATCATCGGTTTGAACGGTGCAGGTAAATCTACCCTCATGAAAATCATCGCCGGACTCGACAACGATTACCAAGGCGAAGTTGTTTTTTCACCCGGCTACACTGTTGGCTACCTGCCACAGGACCCGCACCTCGACGATAACAAAACGGTAAAGGAAATTGTTCAAGAAGGTGTACAAAACGTAGTAGACGCACTTGCTGAATACGAAGAAATTAACCAGAAGTTCGGTCTGCCCGAATACTACGAGGACGAAGAAAAAATGAACGCCCTCTTTGCCCGCCAAGGTGAACTGCAAGACATCCTTGATGCCACCGATGCCTGGAACCTTGACAGCCGACTCGAACGCGCCATGGACGCACTTCGCTGCCCGCCCGCCGACTGGAAAGCCGAACACCTTTCAGGAGGTGAACGCCGCCGTGTAGCTCTTTGCCGTTTGCTGTTGCAAAAACCCGACGTGCTGCTCCTCGACGAACCTACCAACCACCTCGACGCTGAAAGCATCGACTGGCTCGAACAGCACCTCAACCAATACGAAGGCACCGTTATCGCTGTAACCCACGACCGTTACTTCCTCGACGACGTAGCAGGCTGGATTCTCGAACTTGACCGCGGCGAAGGTATCCCCTGGAAAGGAAACTACTCTTCATGGCTTGATCAGAAAACCAAGCGCATGGAGCAAGAAGAAAAAGTGGCTAGCAAACGCCGCAAAACTCTGCAACGCGAACTTGAATGGGTACGCATGGCACCCAAGGCTCGCCAGGCTAAAGGTAAGGCTCGTTTGAATTCGTACGACAAACTGCTCAACGAAGACCAGAAGGAGAAGGAACAGCACCTCGAAATTTACATCCCCAATGGTCCACGTTTGGGCAACAAGGTTATCGAAGCACACCACGTTTCAAAATCGTTTGGCGAGAAAGTGCTCTACACCGACCTCGACTTCACGCTGCCTCCCGCAGGTATCATCGGTGTAATCGGCCCCAACGGTGTTGGTAAAACCACCCTCTTCCGCCTCATTATGGGACTCGATCAACCCGATAGCGGTACCTTTGAATGCGGTGAAACCGTGAAGTTGGCCTATGTCGACCAGCAGCACAAGGACATCGACCCCGAAAAATCTGTGTACGAAGTCATTTCTGGCGGCAACGAACTTATGCGAATGGGTGGACGCGAAATCAATGCTCGCGCCTACCTCAGCCGTTTCAACTTCTCAGGAGCCGATCAAGAGAAGAAATGCGGGGTTCTTTCAGGTGGTGAACGTAACCGTCTGCAACTCGCCCTTGCCCTCAAGCAAGAAGGCAATGTGCTCCTGCTCGACGAACCTACCAACGACATCGACGTCAATACACTCCGAGCCCTCGAAGAAGGTTTGGAAGCCTTTGCAGGTTGCGCCGTAGTCATCAGCCACGACCGTTGGTTCCTCGACCGTATCTGTACGCACATCCTTGCATTCGAAGGCGACGGAAATGTATTCTTCTTCGAAGGTTCATACTCTGATTACGAAATCAACAAGGCCAAGCGCTTAGGTATCGAAGAACCCAAACGCATCCGCTACCGCAAACTCGACGAATAACATACAAGCATAACAAAGCGAAGGGAAACCCGTTTTTTAAGACAAACAGTTTACCCTTCGCTTTTATATTTGCTTCAGACACAAAACTCATGCTGGAATCTGCAAGCAATCTATGTAAAAGGAAATGCAAAAAGAAAACACAAACATACGAACTGCACAAACAAACGACTTGCAACGATTGAATGAAATATTCAACGTAGCCCGAGAAAAAATGAGAAACGCAGGAAATCCCAGTCAATGGCCAGAAAACTATCCCAGTCTAGAAGTATTACAACGCGACATGGAACTGCAACAAAGTTACCTCGTTGAACGCAACAACAAAATTGTAGCCACTTTCGTATTGGCAAAAGGAATAGACCCTACCTACCTGCACATCGAACAAGGCAACTGGCTGAACAACGACCTTCCCTATGCAACCATTCATCGCGTTGCCTCGGACTACGGCGTTCAAAACATAGGACGCACCGTCATTGAATGGTGCAAAAAGCAAAGCAACAACTTACGCGCTGACACACACCGCGATAACTTGGTAATGCAACACTTACTTCTCACCTCGGGATTCAAATACTGCGGCATCATACACGTGGCAAACGGAACAGAACGTCTTGCCTACCAATGGCTCAAAGCATAAACATTCACAAACACCAGACCAAACAGAAGCCCAATGGAATGCTCACACGGCAAAAATCATAGCATAAAAAAGCTGATTTTCAACATTTAACAAGACTATCAAAGCCCAAATGAATTAAAATCAGTAATTTTGCCGAGATGTTGGTTAACAAAACGGATTTATAGGCTATTTCTACAAATAATAATTCACGCCAAGTCAGCCAACTATCAGTCTTAGCGCAGAAGTTAGCCGCCTCACAAACATGCTGCCCAAACCACACGCAACATCCTTTGTCTGTAGCTACAGCTTCGCACAATAACTTCCGTCACCAAATCATAAAACAATAACCAATGATTATGACTATTTTACGTCGTGCTGCCCTGTCTGTTCTGTTGGCAGGCGTTAGCACTACGGCATATTGTCAGGATCTTATTGCCCGACAGGCCCCCGTCGACCGCCGTCAGCGCGCAATCGATTCAGTAGCCATTCAGCGAGCCATCGACCGCGATTTGGAAATGAATCTGAACACCGACATTTATTCAAGCTGGATAACCAACCGCGCACACCCCTACACCGCTGCCGACGTACCCGACAGTTTCTGCATTGACCTACGCGGTTTCTGTATGCCAACCACCTCGCGCAACATCACCTCGCGCTATGGCTATCGTCCCACCTTCCGCCGAGTTCACAAAGGACTCGACATCAAAGTGTACACCGGCGACACCATCGTATCTGCCTTCGACGGCAAAGTACGCGTGGTACGCTATGATGCCGGAGGATACGGCAACTACGTAGTGATACGCCACAACAACGGATTGGAAACCATTTACGGACACCTTTCCAAACAGCTAGTAAAGGGAGATCAAGAAGTAAGAGCCGGCGAACCCATTGGCTTGGGCGGTAACACCGGACGTTCTTTCGGTTCACACCTCCACTTCGAAACACGACTCGCAGGAGAGGCCATCAATCCCGAACTATTGTTTAATTTTCAAGCGCAGGACGTAACAGGCGACTATTATACTTTTGTGAAAAACGAAAAAGAATTTGACAAAACGCCTGCTACCACACTCGCTTCGAACACTGAACGAAGAAACAACCACTATTATAAAGTGAGAAAGGGCGAAACGCTTTCGGGAATTGCCGACAAGTTAGGTATTGCTACCGACGAACTCATGCGAAACAATCGCTTGAGTAAAAAAAGCCGCATACGCCCTGGACAAATACTACGATATTAAGAAAACTAACATATTTATTAAATCATACATTTATGGAAGTGCTACAACACTGTAGTACTTCCATTTTTTATATAAATAATCGCGTTCAAATAAGTTTGTACTATGCGTACATATTAGGTCAACTTAAAATCGTGCCGTTTCGGACAGGCCTACCTGCCCTACTTTCTTTTGTTCAAAATGTCAAAGAACGCTCTATCAAGCAAAGGATATGCTGTTTTTTCATCCGTCAAGTTAAGAAGAACCTGACTTAATCACTGGCAAAGGTACAACGCAAAACCGCCAATTCC
>OFMA01001053.1_pt1 | contig 18850 bp, 7 predicted proteins | sample 1541011 | NCBI WGS metagenome assembly OFMA01 (sample SAMN04209225, study PRJEB22552) | human gut metagenome | biome: gut; material: feces | host: Homo sapiens | place: USA: Oklahoma
CGCGTGTGCGGGCGGTTATGGAGGAACTGACCGTGTTGCCGCAGGCACAGGGCATGGGCATCGGCACGGCACTGCTGTATGCGAGCGAGGCGGAAGCGAAGCGCCGCGGTGCGGAATCTTTGGAGCTGATGGTGTGGTCGTTTAACAAATCGGCGATGCGGTTTTATGAAAACGCCGGCATGACGGTGCGAAGCCTTGTGATGGAAAAGAAATTGTAAGCGTGCAAGTGTTATGTAAACCAAAAGGAAAACGGCGCTTTAGCCGTTATGGCGGCGGAGACCTCGGACATCACCGAGCTGTGGCAGGCGTTCATCTCCATCTTTTTCTTTACCGCCGTGGTGGTACTGTGCGTGGCTTTCATCACCAGTTCCATTTGCGCCATAGTGATACCTTTTTTGGCATCTTCAGCAGAAACGTTGATTCCTGAAATACCCTGCAGGGCTTTAAAATCCACTTTTTCCATATCGATAGTCACGTTTTCCTGCGCGTAGGTATCGGTATAGGTTAATTTTTCTTCAACACCCGCGATGTTTTTGTATTTGGCGCTTAACGGCTCAAGTGTCTTGGCAGCGTCTTCTTTGGTGGTTGCACCAATAGAGGCAAATTGAATTTTGGTTTCTGAAGATTGCTTAAGCACCTTGTCACCTTTGTAGACATAGGTAATGGCAATTTCAGTGCCGTTCAGATTGGCGCTGAATTTCTTCGATTCTTCTTTGTCACCGCAGCCAGCAAGAGAGAAAACCAGAACAGATGCAACAACAAGGGAAAACAGCTTATTGAAAGCCTTCATGTAAAACTCCATTTTATTTAATCAAGGAACTGGTGACTCTCACCAGGGGCTATATAGGATATGCCTAATACCGTGGTGTGAGCAGTCCGGAACTGGAGTAGAACTCTTAGTAAAAAGCACTATTTCATCCTTGTTGCTGAAGCATGGGGAATAATTGTTCGCACAGCAAAACGCAGTTATTCATTGCTTCTACCCGTGCCTCGCTTTCTGTATTACGAAATTGTCCCAATACATGTGCCAGCCGATAAAAACCCACCGCGGTGAGGTCATTCGCCAGCAACTCTGCCTGACCAATAGCACTCTGTTCCTGATAGCGCCAGCCGTTATGGAGCAGTTGAATAAGTAATGCCTGGCAGCGCATCAGCAACTGATGAGCAGTAGACGGCACAGGCAGAACGCTGACAGAAGGTAGTGATGCCACCACAGGCGCAGTTTCTGCGTCCAGCGCCCAGGCACGAGTCTTTGTCATCATTACCTGTGGTTCCAGTGTCAATTGCCCATCAACAAAACTGACAAAGCCAGAAACCAGACACACGGGGTCGTCTGTTTGTTGCAAAAGCGCCGCCATGCGTTCAATGGCATAAGGCGCGCTGGCTGAGGCTGGCAGTGATAACGTCAGCAGATTATCTTCACCTTCGCCGCTGATTACCTGCGCATCCAGCGTCTGGCGGCTGCTATCCCAACCGAGCGAAATACACTCAGCGACCGGCAGAATAAATAAGTTATCGACCTGATTAAGAGGCCGTATGCAGGAGGGGGGACGCTGGCGTAAATATTCCCGCAAAGCCACAATGCCCGACTGGCGTAACGGCGCGCTCAACATTTGCCAGGCATCAGGCGACAGCGGCACAACGCTGCTTAAGCGGTTGCGGGTAGCTAACAGCAGCTCGCCATCGGCACTGCGTTTTGCTGCTTGTGAAACAATTTGCCCACCCGCCAGTGCGCCAGCCTGAAAACTAAACAGCCGACGCGTAGCTGCCGGTGAGTTTTCCTGTTCACTTCGCGGCCAACTACGCGAAAGATGCAAAATACTGCCGGTGTCGGGATCGGTAAACCAGATGCGTAAACCATAATGCTCAATATCCTGCCAGCAACGCATACCTAAAGACACCAGCCGCAGATGATCAAGCTTTGCTTCTCCGGCAATGCCAGAGCCAACGACCGTGCGCCACGGCACAGGAGGAACTTCACCAACACTGTCGCGCCGCGCCATCTCTTGTGCGCAATTTAATCGACTGTTTAATGCCGCAAGCTGACGTAAGCATTCTCCGGCATGATAGTGGCTGGCGCGGGCGTGGAAGGCATCAACGCTGGCGCGCAGTTGCCGTAGCGATTCACTCACCCATCGCCAGTTGCAGCGTTCCGCTGCTTGCTGCGCGCGGCTGAAAGCGGCCTCGTAGTGAATAAGCGGCTGGCTGATGCCGCCCAGCCATAATGCCTGGCTTAGTTGCTGAACATATTGACGACACGTTTTGCCTTCTTCGCTGGCAAACAGATCGTCAGATGATGTGACGTGTTCGCTGCGCATCTGCCAGATTAAATGAGTCAATTCCGCTTGCTGCGCTTTTGCCTGGACAAAGGCCTGTACTGCCAGTACGACATGTTCGCAAAGTGTGCCTTCAATACAATCACAACGGGCGAAACGAATGCTGCTACGGGAATAAAAACGCACATCGCTCATCGGTAAGCGGGCAGAGGGAATTTCGCCCGGCGTACAGAACAACTCAATGGTGATGCCTTTAGCGACCAGCGCCTGCGCGCGTTTGCGGATGGCATCGGGCAGGGTAGCCAGTTCTTCCAGCCAGATTGCCGGATCCCACTCTTCTTCTTTTTCTGTGGGCTGGACGGTGGCACAAAGTCGTTGATAACTTAACACCAGCATCACGCGATGACGGCACATGCCGCTGGCCCCGCAGCTGCACTGAGCCTCTTTCAGTGCCTGGCCGTTCGCCAGCTGGGTACGGACACCGTCACTGAAGGTGGCGATTAAAGCGCCGTTCTCATGGCTGATCTCCGGGACGTTGCCATTTTCCAGTTCCTTAAGACTGCGCTTAACAAAACCGGCATTGCTTAACGCTGTCAGGGCCTGCGGTGTCAGTTCTAATAATTCCGGACGTAGTGAATTCATGACTGAAGATTCTCCGCAAGCCATGATGCCAGTTCGCCCGGTGTCATGGCGGCTATTTGTGCGCCGACATTAACCAGCGCCTGGGCCGTATCGCGGTCATAGCAAGGCGTTGCTGTGCTATCGAGCGCCGCCAGTCCCAGCACTTTGATGCCGCTCTGGACACACTTTTTCACCTGATGCGTCAGCAATGATGATGAACCCCCTTCGTAAAAATCGCTCACGAGGATAATGACGCTTTTTGCTGGTTGTTCAATAAGTTGCCGACCATATTCCACGGCACTGGCGATATTGGTTCCGCCGCCTAATTGCACTTTCATTAATAACTCTACCGGATCGGCAACGTCTGCCGTGAGATCAACCACACTGGTGTCAAACGCCACCAGATGGGTACGAATGCCGGGTAACTGCCACAAACAGGCCGCCATCACCGCAGAGTGGATCACCGAGTCCACCATCGATCCGCTTTGATCAACCAGTAAGACCAGTTGCCATTGTTCGCTTTGGCGTTTAATGCGGCTGTTAAAGCGGGGGGATTCGATATACAACTTGCCGTGTTGCGGGTGCCAGTGTTGCAGGTTGGCGCGAAGAGTACTTTTGAAATCAAAGTTTCGCGCCAGTGGAATAAATGAGCGGCGACGGCGATCGCGGACACCAGAAAAAGCCTGACGAACTTCCTTTGCCAGGCGCGCCATAATTTCTTCAACAACCTGGCGCACTATCCGGCGGGCGGCAGCCAGTACTTCGGGATTCATCAGATGTTTGGTGTGCAAAACGGCGCGTAGCAGGCTTTCAGAAGGCTGCATACGTTCCAGCACGTCGAGATTTGTCACCACATCTTCAATGCCGTAGCGCAGTACGGCATCGCTTTCCAGCCGCTCAATCACCTGTTGCGGAAACAGCCTGTGAATACAGTTAATCCACTCAGGGGTGGTGAGATTTGAGCCACCTAATCCACCGGAACGTTCACCACGCTGGAGCCGTTCAGGATCGCGCCCATACAGCCACTCCAGCGCGTGGTCTATCTGCCGGGCGTTGTCATCCAGCCCACAAAGCGTCGTTTCTGCCGCTTCGCCAAGAATTAATCGCCAGCGTTGTAGCTCACGGGTGGTCAGAAGATCGTTCAGTTCAGACATGGAAAACTCCCCAGTTTTGCAGCGATGCCAGTGCCTGCTGTTCGAGTTGTTGATGATGTGCAATGGCTTGTGGTGGACAATGCAACGGCATTTGCAGCGCCGAAACGGGAAGTTGCGCCAGTTGATAATGCTCAAGCACCTGATGCGCCAGCGTCCCGCGTTCTCGTGGTGGTAGCCAGGCCATCGCCGCGCGTAAATCGGGCAGGGCGTTAATAAAATCGTCGTCACTTAGTTGATTCAAATGGCTGCTGAAACCGGCGATAAATGCCGGCTGACAGGCCAGTTGATGACGGGCTAATGCCAGCAAACCGTGCAGCGCTTCGCCGGATTGTGCCGGGAAAAACTGTGCCAGCATCGCCAGCGCCGCTTCGGCACTGGCGTTGGGATGTTCCAGACGCATCAGTGCGCCAAGAGCCGCGCCGCGATCCAGCGCCGGGGCATGAATCGCCTGACTGCGTCGCTCCAGTAAGGCTACCGCCGCAGAAAGCGAAACGCCGGGTAAATTAACGCCGCTATGTAGATCGCGCAGGATATGGCAAAGCGCCTGCCAGCTATGCAGGTGAGCGTGAAACTCCTTTTCATCCGGTTTGCCGTTGGATTCACACAGCCAGAGCGTGCGATCGATAGCCGCGCATAACGTCGTTTGTAATATCTGCGCGCCTTGCATACCGCTAATTTCATCCAGCCGCCATAAGGCATATAGCACTTCCAGCGCCTGGCCCATTTCGGCAAATTGATTTTCCTGGGCGATTAATAATGTGAGTTGTTCCAGTAATTGTTGACTGAAGGACGCCAGACCCGCTAACGCCGCCTGGCTAAGACATGTGGTGATACTGCCGATTCCACCCGCGTCCAGCATATCGGCTTCTAATTTATGGCGTGCGGCTTCCTGGAGTGTTGCACCAAAGCAGGCGGCCTCAATCAATGCCGCATGCTGGCTAAGTGGGCGGGTTAATTTCCAGCGTTCTTCACCGTTGCCTGCAAGTGTCAGTGTGCTTCCCTGCTGGCGTACAATCCCTGGGATCTCCAGTATTGCCAGACGATGTAACACCTGACTTTGCGCTAGTCCATTGGGGGTAAAGCGATTTAAGGTAAGCTCCGCCGGAAGAGAGATTGCGGTACGTTCCAGTTCGCAGGTGACATCTTTTGGCAGAGGCGGTTGTGGCGTAGAAGGGGCAAGTTTACCGAATCCGTCACCCGCTAATGTGTCTATCAACGTTAGCAGAATCGGATCGGTGTCGGGATGAATAACTCCGCGATAGCTCCACGGCAACGGCGCGTTCAGGGCTTCTTTAATCAGCGAGCCTGCTATGGCATCCAGCCAGTCAGTGCGTAACGGTAGTTTATGTCCGCGCAACTGTGCCAGCGCCATCGCATGCAGATGAGCGGCAGCCATATCCGCGGTCGAAGCAGGCAAGTGGTGTTGGCGCAAACGGGTAAGAACCGTTTTTAGCAGTTGTTCTCCCGCCTGCTGTAAGCCCCACTGCCAGCACCAGCTTTGCCAGACCGGGGCAGGCATTCCTGAAAGGTATCCTGCCAGCACATCAAGGCGCTTTTCACTGTAGGGTGTGAGATAACAACCTGTAACGGCATCTGCCAGCGAGGGCAATTCTGGCTTGTTAATGTCCTGCGGGCATTCGCGCCACATTTTTGCCAGTGCCGGAGCGTGCCAGCCACCGCAGACGACTAACACGTCGCCATTATTTTGCTGCACCGCCCATGCAATCCAGCGAGCCATAAAGGCTTCGCGCTGACGATTGAGTGCATCGCCGGGGAAATCGCCCCGCAGTTGGGCAAAATAGTGCGCCAGTGCAGAGGGTAATGCAGTTTGCTGGCTTTCATCTTCGAACAAGTGATCCCACAGGTTATCGCTGTTATCCATGCGGGTGGCACGCAGCAGCAAGGTCTGGCTTTCCTCTTGCGTATCAGGCGAATCGTCCTCTTCTTCACTCTGTGCCCAGCAAGGCAAATCGATGAAGTAAGTTTGTGCCTGAATACGACGAGCGGCTTGTAGCGCCTGCCACTCCGGCGAAAATTCAGCAAATGGCGTCCAGGCACCACGCCCGGGGGCTGCACCGTCCTGATACTGGCAATAACTGTAAATAGCTACCGGAAGCTGGTGGGCTAAAAACAGTTCGTCTACCCGGTCATTAAAATCAGCCGGGCCTTCAATCAACACGTATCGTGGCCGCTGGCTTTCGATTAACGATTTCACCAGCCGGGCGCAGGCCGGACTATGATGCCGGATGCCGACAATTAACGGCTCGCTCATGCATCTTTCCTCACGGCAGGCGGTGGCGGGCTTGATAATAAGCCTGCCAGTGAGCTTCTTTAGGTGTGGCGACTCGTTGTTCGAAGTAACGGCGCAGACGAGCGCGATCTTCTTCGTTATCTTTGACGATGGTTCCGGCAATACAGTCCACCAGGTCGGCAGGCTCCCCCGCGCGATTCGCTAAAAACCAGGCGCGGACGCCCACGGCGTGGGCCACGTTCACGGCTTCAGCCGTGGACATAATCGCTGTTAGTGTATCCATTGACGTTTTCTTTTCGCCGTTGGCACGCAGATCGCGGAAGGTGCGGACCAGTAACTCCAGTACCGCGTCAGGCACTTTATGCGGAATACCGCTATGGGCCAGCAAACGCGCCGAAGCACTGGCGACAAGCTCCAGCTCCTGGGCGAAATCCATAATCGGAAAGACAGTTTCAAAATCGAAGCGACGCTTTAGCGCAGCACTCATTTCATTGACGCCGCGATCGCGGGTATTGGCAGTGGCAATAATATTAAAGCCTTCTCGCGCATAGAGCTGACTGGCTTCACCAGTGAGTTCCGGCACCGTCATCACCCTGTCAGAAAGCATGCCTAACAGACAGTCTTGCACTTCCAGCGGTGTACGCGTTATCTCTTCAAAACGGACGATTTTGCCGTCGCGCATTCCCTGGTAAAGCGGGGCAGGGACCAGCGCTTCCGTTGATGGACCATGATTGATAAGCAGGGCGTAGTTCCAGCCGTACTTGATTTGATCTTCGGTAGTAGATGCGCCGCCCTGGACGGTTAACCCGGCATCGCCGCTAATAGCGGTTGCCAGTAATTCAGACAGGAGAGATTTTGCGGTGCCAGGTTCCCCCACCAACATCAAACCGCGTCCGGTGGCAAGAGTGACTAACATACGTTCGACAGCGGAGGGACTAATCACCACTTTACGGCTAATATTTTGCGCGCTATCGCCAAGGATAAAAGCACGTGCCGCAGGCAAACTTAACTGCCAACCGGGCGGGCAAGGTGCGTTATCATTTTGTTTTAATTTTGCCAGTTCATCGGCGTATAACACAGCAGCAGGCGGACGCTACAGATGATTATTCTGCGGTGACATATATTCATCCCTGAAATGTATTAATGAAATAAACGATATTTTACGCGCAATAAATGTTTGGCGCATTAGTTGTTTGAGCGAAAAATATCTGGAAAGCAGATCACAGTAAATAAAAAAACCTGCTGGTGAGGCAGGTTCTTTTATTTACTACAGTGACGCTAACTTGCTGATTGTGCAACATTTCGTACCAACGAATAAATTATAACCATATCCACACTCCATTGCAATTCAGTGAATGAGATTTATAATCCTGCCCGTTGGGAGGTTGTGCCGGATCGGACCAATTTTAAGTCCTGGCTGCTGGACGGGTGGTGCCGCAGGCGGTGCCCTGATCCGGAGAGCAACGTTTCGTACCAACATACGTAAACCAGTATCGACAGGCAGTGTAAGGGTAAGGTGCTGGTGTTGCGCTCCTTAATAAGGAGAGCGGATGGACACGCTGACACAAAAGTTAATCGTGCTCATTGCCGTACTGGAGTTATTAGTGGCTCTGTTACGGTTGATTGATTTGTTGAAGTAACGGGCAAATTGAAACGCATCTAAGGGGGAATACCGTTTCCCCCTTTAATAAAGCTATTTTTCTATTTGTTGGATGAATATATTCTGTAGTTCACGATTAAAAATTGCTATTACAGTTTCAGGTGATTCACCTCGTAATTTCCGCTCATCAATACACTCATCTCTTATATAAATCAACGCATCATTTATTAGCGGGTCAGCATCTTCTCGATCACGTTGATGAAATGTTGGATGTAGCCGGAATCGCTCCAGTCGATAGACGGAACCTGTAAATAATTCAGAGCATTTATGGATCTCAAGTCTGAAGGAAAACGGATCTTCAGGTACAGGGACCTCATAATCGTAAATAGCAACCAGCTCTTTTTGCACGATCATCGCTTTCCCCGCTGGTAAGTCGTGTTAATAACGGGCAGTTGCATCACTGCCCGCTGTGTTTTAATGGAAAATGACGTCAGGTGCGCTTAACGCCTCACTCAAATCAAACACATCAAGTTCGGCAAAAGTGACGGATTTATTGTCACGGTACACTCGAAGAGAACGGAAGCTCATTAGCGCTTTGCTATCAACATTGTAGTGGTTAAAACCGGGTGAAAACTTAAGGACCAGCCGGTACTCACCCAGGTCATAGACAAATGCGTCCTCATAGCCTGACTCCCAGCCTTTGTATCGCATTCCCATAAGTTGCCCAACGGTAGCGGATTTACCTTCCCAGCGAGTCAGGCTGTTACTGGTTGACTCGTCAGGTGTGAGCAGCACCGTGCGGCGCGACAACTGGCGAAAAGGCGGCATAATTTCGTAATCGGCAAAAAGCTGTGCAAATTCACTGCGCATTTCTGCTGTCATTTCTAACGGGTGGGCAATGCCAATCAGAGCATCCGCAGGAAGGTCAATGGGCTCATCCTGCGCATTGCAGAACTCCCCCTCTGCGGCCACACGAAAGGCGTTGAGTAAACGACGCGGTTCATTTGCCGGATAACCCCCCCATATTAATCGCTGGGTAACCAGGCGGGTAAAGGGATGATTAACAAACAGAGAATGAAAATCTGCCAGCGACCAGCGTCGGGTGGTACGTAGGGCAGCTTCAAGACGCGGGAGCAGGTTTTTGCTCACCTGAGTAGCATCTTTTTTTAGCCCTTTTAGTCGGGCCAGTGCCTCGGGCGCTTTCAGTTGATCGTCATCGGCACGCAACCGGGGAACACTTTTCTGGCGAACGTTTTGTTGATCAAAGATAACCGGGTTGAGGTTTTCATCGAAGCGAACGGTAAACTGCCGGGGACCAAAATCAAAAATCAACGCCTGCGGATCATCAAGACCCAGTGTTGGGACTAATCTGTCCGCTAACTCTTCCTGGCTTAGCCCGCGATTTTCTGCGACCACCTGAAGAAATTCCGCTGCGTTTTCACGTAATGAAGAGGATTTCGCCCGTTGTGATACATGATGCAGCTGTATCAGCGCCATATCATTATTCATCAAGGTAAGTATATTCAGACCAATGACAGCACGGGCAGATTTGCCTTCTTGTGGCCAGGCGAGGATCTGTGTCGTCAGATCCCGAGCCGTGCTTTCGTCACCAAAGAGACTTAACGCCAGAAATGCCCAGTTGTCTTTTGCGGGGGCACCAGCTTGTTGCCACGCAGTGAAGAGATCCCAGGCAAAAGCGGCCAGCGTTTGTGGCTGGCAAAACGTTTTCAGTTGTTCCAGCCCGCTATAAAAACGTCCCCCCTGGGTAAAGCGCAGCATTTCGCCGATAATTTCCAGAGCGTCATCGGTAACAGGCTGATTATTAGTGATAAGTCGAGGCCTGGACCACATTGCCGGATGCCAGAAATCAGGGGCTTTTGGAATGCGTGCCGGGTAAATGTCCATTGGACCCTGTTTCAGTAATTGTTCCAGGGCAGGCCATACATCTTTACGCTGCCAACGATTGGCTACAGTTTGTAGCAATTCGCCATGCCCATGTTCGTAAAGTAAACGCAGGGCAAGTAATGCAGCTTCGCTATTATCGCTGGATTTGGTGAAGACAAGAGGGATAAGTGCAGTAGCCGTATGTTCCGGCCAATGTAAAATCCACTGGCGAGCCAGACCACGCTGCACCGCGAAACGTCGCCAGACGCGGGCAACGGGCAGGGCCAGTTCTGTTGCGCCAAAATTTAAAATTAACGGAAATGTTTCTTTTGGACGATGTGAAAAAGCCAACAGCAGACCTGGTAGCGCATCCAATCCGAGGATACTGAGAAAATAGTCCTCACCCGCGAACAGATGTTTTTTCTCATTGATACGCAGCCAGAAGGTCAAAGCCATCTCACGCGGCAACTGTGCCAATAAATACAGGTTCCAGACACTCTTTTCCGGACGATAACGTGAGTAGTTGTCATTTTCCCATATGTTAATTAACGCTTCTATGTGACCGCTGCGGAGCGCCTGTTCTGCTAATTGTGCTTCCGGGGAGTTCCAGCCATTCAGGATCTCTTCAACCCGCCCCTGGTAGTAATGCCACTGAACAATGAGTGAATTGCGTGCAGCATCCAGTTTTCCGGGGAGTATATAATTCAGAAACAGCCATACATCATCCCCAAAACCCAGTTCCTGTAATACAACTCGTCCACTTTTTTGTTCCATGCGTTGCGCAAGAGATTCCGTGCTGAAATAACGGGCAGACTCAGTGGAGGCAAGCCTCTCTTGTTCGCCTGGTTGCCAGTAAACTTGCGGGGTTAATTCGAGCGGTGCCAAATCAAGACGTGGAGCTGTCATTTTTTTCTTACTACGCCACGGTGGTGAAACGAGGATTTCAGGCAGATTGCTGTTATCGGTGCCATCAATAACCGGTTTGGGCGGTGCCAATAAATAACTATTCAGTACTGCCCGGGCTTGAGTACTTAACCACTGCATCACCTCTTCTGCCAGTTGTGGCTGCGATGCCATCAGCGTTTGTAACAGCGTACGCCAGTATTCATCGCGTGCTTTTTGCTGGGCAGGCAGCTTTTTGTCTTCGATGATTGGATAACCAGGGCGGGCTGGTGGTTCTTTTAACGCCAGCAGTTCTGCCAGTGCCGCGAGCGTCGCGTGGGGGAAGTTTTTACTGTATTTAGCCACACGTTGCAGGCTGGGTTTGTTTTTATCAGCCACCAGTAGCAAGGTGTGGATGACCTGCGGATGGTTAATTTGTACCAACAGACTGCCGCAATCTTCTTTATGGGCATACATCGCGAGGCGCGGAATGGCTGCCAGTCCTTGTTCGCGCAAAAGGGCGGCGCAGGCCGCGTAGCCGAAGTGGTTTTTTTGTGACATGTAGCTGGCTTCGCGATCGCTAAATACGTCCAGGCCCCAGTATCGTTCGAGTTTTTTTACCGCCGTATTATCAGTAGCAACGACCTTTAACCACTCCTTTGAATGGAGACTTGACCGGGAGCTTTCAAGACTGGCGAGTTCATTGGCTATTTCAGGCTTTTCCGGGAGGATCAGCGCAATAAAAGGACGGCGAATTTTGGGTATTCCTGGCAGTGCGGCAATGAGTTTATCGGCACAACGCTGCCAGCAACTTTCCTCTGCCAGCGACAGATGCTTACGCAAACGGAGAGCGAAATCGTTATAGGTCGCGGAGCCATAACCGTAGCCATAGTCCTCGTCCTGATACTGCAAAGTGACGACCAGTGAATCACTCTCATAACGCCGCGCAATGCACTGACGCGCCATCACTACATCCGTCGCATATTCCAGCCCCTCTTGTTGGACGATTTCGTCGAGCAACTGTTGGCTGTCATTTTGCGCGATACAGGCTAGCGCCGCCATTGTCCGGGCCGGGATTGAGGGTTTGTGTTCGCCGATCAAGTTGATGGCCTGCGTGATGGCGGACTGCCACTCCAGTAAAAAATTTTCATAACGCCAGACAATGTTTTTTTTCTTCTCAGCTTTTTGTAGCAATTCATCACCCAGTGTCTGAATGATGCTTTCAGTGATAACAGGCACTGGTTCGCCCGGCCAATTGCGATGGCTGAGTGGTGTTTTACCCTTTTTATATTTCAGTTCCAGTTGGGCGTTATCAGCCAGCCACGGTAATTCCTTGTCCATGCTCTTTCCTTATTCAAACAGGGCTTCAATATCGTTAATTAGCTCGCTGGCGGTGATGGCATCGAGTACGGAGAGCTGCGCTTCCTGTGTTGAATTACTCCCCCAGCCATAGCTTTCCGCTTTGCCTTCCCATAGCCACAGCTTGCTTAAGAGTTGCTCGGCACTCAGTTCGGCTGGCGACATGCCTACCGCAAAGCCTTCATCGATTTCCATGATTAACGACCAGCGGCCCAGAGGTTTGATCATCCAGCCGATCCAGCCTCCATCCTGTGGTTCGCCCTTTATCCAGCCTTTATTCGCCAGCCCCATTACCCGACCGCTCGGGCATTTTCTGCCTGCCCAGCGGGTCAGTTCGCTGGCATTGCGCTCGGTTTCTGTCAGGGCGTAACTGTTACGGTCGAGTTGGCGGAACGGCGGTAGCAGTTCGTAGTCGGCAAAAAGCTGCCCAAATGCGGCGGCATCCGTCGGTGATATTTCCAGAACGTGAGGAATACCAACAGAGATATCGCCTTCCGGCAGGGTGAAAAGATCATCGTCAGCGGTGCTGTAGCTGTTATCTTCCGCTACCCGGAAACAGGCCAGTAGCTGGTTTTCGGCGCTATAAACGCCCCAAATCAGACGGCGGGTTAAGTGGCGAACTAGCGGATGCTCAACCAGGAAGAGCTGAAAGTTTTCCGGTGACCAGCGGCGACGCAGGCACATGGCGGATTCCAGCCTTGCTACCTGCTGGGCGGCGACGGTACGCGCATCTTTTTTCAGCAGTTTGTAGCGGTTAACAGCATCGTTCGCCTGTGATTCATCATCGCTTTTGTTTGGTTTGGGCAGGTCTTTCAGACGGCTGCCAGAAACATCACGCACAAACGGTTTTAAGGTTTCATCAAAGCTGACGGTGAACTGGCGTGAGCCGAAATCCAGCAGCAACGAACCGTTATCATCCAGACCAAGATCCGGTGCTAACCGATCTTCAAGCTCTGCCACCGTGAGTTCGCGGCTTTCGGCAATGTCGGCAATTTTTTCTTTTGCCCGCTCCTGTAATGCTTTGAATTTCAGTTTCTGGGCAATACCGTTAAGCTGCATCAGGGCGATATCACTACCGATAGCGGCGAGAATATCCAACCCAACGGTGGCGCGTTTATGCTGGGATTCACCAGGCCAGGCGCGTATTAATGGCGTCAGTTTGCGGGCGGTGTCATCGTTACCAAGAACGCCTAACGCAGTGAACGCCCAACTCTCTTTCGACGGTGCGCCCGCAGTCAGCCAGGCGGTAAACAGATCCCAGGCAAATTCAGCCAGTGAGTCGGCGGTACAGGCATCTTTCACCTGCAATAATCCCGGATACAGGGCCTCTTCCTGAGGGAAGCGGAGCATTTCACCGAGGTGGAGGAGGGCGTTATCTGGCAGTACCTTGCTGCTATTTTTGAGTTTTGGGCGAGTCCATAATGGAGGTTGATAAAACAACGGTAAAGGGGGGATTTTCGCCGGGTATTTACCCACAGGACTGTTGTCGTTATTTTTATTTTGAGTTTCCCAGGGCGGCGAGACTAGTACCATTGGTAGAATTTCTGAGTTTGCAAAATCTTCATTGCGACTATTCAGCAATTGCTGACATTGTTGCAATAAATTTGCCGCTTGCGACGATAATCCGATGACTAATTTTTCGACCAATAAAGGATTTGCATTAAGTAATGAAACCAGCAACGTATGTTTGCGTTTATCATCTTTTTTTACCAATGCTTCGGCTAATGCCGCTATCGTGGCAGAAGGAAAATTTTCGGCACTTTTTATTAGTCGTTCATAACAGCGTTTATTAGTATCGGCGGCTTCGATGAGTGCCGTAATGGCCAACGGATGATTAATACATTTCAGTACGTCACCGCAATTATCTTCTTCAGCATAGGAAGCCAGGCGAGCCAGTGCCGCTATACCTTGTTCCCGTAATACCGTAGCTGACCAACTGGCACCATAGGTGTTAAATACATCAATGTATTGATAGTTCTCCAGTATTTCGAGCGTGAATGGATCTGTCGCTACCAGTTTCAACATTTCAAGTTGTGGAACATCTGCGACCTGGTGTAAACGATGTACGATCTCATGGGCCACTTCGGGTATTTCTGGCATTAAAATGGCAATTAACGGTTGGCGATAGAGTGATATATCTGGTAACGCAACGAGTAATTTTGCAATGCAATTTTGCCATACTTCTTCTTCTGCTAGTGATAAATGTTTACGCAGACGTAAACTAAATTTGTCGTTATTCCTTCTATAACTGTCCTTGCTGCTATCTGCATAATTAATAAAGAAAGTCAAATGTTCATCTTTATAGTCAAAATCGAAATCAATTTGCCACCAGAAGATGACAGTTTCAGTTGCGTATTCGATACCGAAGGTGCTTACAATTTCATCCAGCAACTCGGATGAGGTTTCATCATTCCAGCCCTGACAAAAACATATTTCCAGAAAAGTAAGTACCGCCATAGTACGCGCGGGTATCTCAGTCTTTTGGGCCTTAATTAAGCTGATTGCCTGGCTAATCGCATCAGCCCATTCATCAGAGCATGAGCTGTAATCGAAAGTCAGATTTTTATAATAATGATAAGTACGATTTGCCAATCGGGAAATTAAATTTTGTTTCTCGGGTTTGGTTGGTTTTTTTACTGGCTCTCCCGGCCAAAGGCGGTGGCTGAGGGCATGGCGGGCAATATTCGGGGGAAGAATAATGGGATCGTTGTCTGCCAGCCAGGGTAAACCATTAGTTGCTGCCTGGTGATTTATTGAGGCTTTTTCCTCTGTGACTAGGACTTTCTTTGCTGAGGCATCATGTGAGTGAGCGTTAGCGTCTACTTGCTCCACATACCCCTTCTTCACCTTCTCCGCAATCAGCTTCAGTTCCGCTTTTTCTGCCGCCGCAGCATCAGCAAAGCTTTTTACCTGACTTTGCCCGTTAGTGCCGACTTTGCCCCAGTTGATATGCAGCTCGTTTCTCTGCTGCTCCACCGCCCAGAATTTATGTGATTTTTCGTCCTGATAAATATAGGTTTTCATTGTTAAATCCTTTTAATCAAACAGTGATTCAATGTCGTTAATCAGCTCGCTGGCGGTGATGTCGTCGAGCACGGAGAAAGTGGGTGAGGATTGTTTACCATAGCGATCATAAGGGGCGGTGATTTTTACGCTTTCGACAGGCAGCAGGTCGCTATACCCCGTTTCGCCATAAATTAATGAAAAAGGTTCTGTTTCAAGTTCGAGAGCACCATAAGGGGTAGATTTGCGCATCGCATAGACGCTGCCGCTTTCTTCCAGACGTTGCCAGCCTCTGCGTTCCAGCCCGACAATGCGTCCGGCCTGGCAGAGACGTCCGTCCCAGCGTGACAATTCATGGACATTACGTTCGTTATCAGCAAGGTGGTAACTACCACGTTCGAGCTGTTGGAAAGGGGGAAGCAGTTCGTAATCAACGTAAATTTGCCTGAATGCAGCGGCGGATTCAGGGGGGATTTCCAGCACATGCGGTATACCGATGTTTCCTGCTGGCAGCGTGAATAACTCATCCTGCGCATCGCTGTAAGTGCTGTCTTCTGCCACGCGAAAACAGGTGATAAGGGCGTTTTCATCGTTATAAACCCCCCATAACAGCCGTCGGGTTAAGTGACGTACCAGCGGATGCTCCACCAGAAACAGGCGGAACTGCTCTGCCGTCCAGCGTCTGCGCTGGCACATAGCCTGTTCCAGACGATCAATCTGCTGGCTGGCTATGGCGCGTACATCTTTTTTCAACTGTTTGAAGAGATTAACCGCGTCAGTTGCCTGAGTTTTTTCATCGCTCTGGTTTGGTTTGGGCAAATCTTTCAGGACTTTGCCGTTTGCGTCGCGCACTACAGGTTTTAAAGTTTCGTCAAAACCAACGGTAAATTGACGTGGGCCGAAATCCAGTGTCAGCGAGCCACTGCTATCAAGCCCTAAATCCGGTGCCAGGCGATCTTCCAGTTCGGCCATTGTCAGTCCGCGATTTTCGGCGACCATATTGATTCTGTCGCTGGCATGTTCCTGTAATGCAACGAATTTAATCTTTTGCGCAATGCCATTAAGCAACATAAGCGCAATGTCGCTACCGATACTGGCTAACACATCCAGCCCGTAAACCGCGCGTTTATGCTGGGATTCACCCGGCCAGGCGCGGATGAGCGGGGTTAGTTTACGCGCGGTGTCGTCATTGCCTAGAATCCCCAGCGAGGTAAATGCCCAGTTCTCTTTTGCGGGTGCGCCTGCTTCTGTCCATGCCGTGTAGAGATCCCAGCCAAAGTCAGCCAGTGATTCGCGGGTGAAGGTCTCTTTGATGATCGCCAGCCCAGCGTAGGAGGTAATGTCGCGTGGAAAGCTCAACATTGTGCCGAGGTGGCGCATAGCGTCATCTGGCAGAGGCAGGTTGTTACTTTTAAGCCGAGGTCTGCGCCATAAGGGGAACTGATAAAAGCCGGGCAGTGGGGCGATTTTTGCAGGATATTCTTCCAGTGGGTCGCTATCAAATAATGTTGCCAGCGCAGCTAAAACATCAGGTTGATTATATCCTTGGGCGATTTCCTCAATCGTTTCTCGCTGGTTTAATTTCACTAGCAGGAGGAGTGCCTGGCGGGCATATTCCCGATTTTGGCACGGTTTGCCCAGCGCCAAAGGCAGTAGCCCGGCGGCGGCATGGCGCGGGTTATTTGCCAGCCAATTAACGGCATCCTTGTAAGCTATTTTTTTCTGTAACCGCTGCGCCATTGGTAAGGCTAGTTCACTGGCTCCAATAAAAAGGGTGAATATCCACAGGCGTTGATGATCTCGTTGCAAGCAGGTCATAAACGCAGGAATGGCCGTACTACCAAAAACCGCCAGAATCTCTTTCTCACCTGAATATCGCTCCTCAATGATTATTTGGTTGAGAAATGAGATCGCCTGTTGTCCCGGTAAGTAACAAAGCGCAGATAGATTCCAGCTTTTGTTGGCATTGTTGTGATATTTCGCAAACTCAGCTTTTAGTGCTGAAAAATCAAAGCGCAACAAGGCATCAACAGCGCTTTGCGGTATATATTTTTTTTCATGTAAGTCATTTTCGCAATGCAGCCATTCATTAAAACCTAATTGCCAAAGAATTTGTTGTTCTGGTGTAAAAGGAATGAAAGATGTCTCCCAGCTTTCTTTTTCAATTAGTGGCAGATCGGTAAATAAGGTTTGCTGTGATGCCTGATATTGCGCAATTTCACTGAATCTGGATATGTCAGTATGACTGATTAACTCTGTAATTCCTGGTGTGATATCCGTGACGGCAGGAATGGGAAGTACCGGTAAATCAAATACGGGTATGACATTCTTTTTCTTATTTATTACCCACGGTGGAGCGACAAGCAGCTCCGGCAACATATCCACAGTGGCATATTCACATTCTTCAGCTACTGGCAGCGGACGACATTCAGATAAGATGCCTGCCGCCTTAGCATTAACCCAGGGAATGACCTCGCATACTAACTCTGGCGTGGCGGTAATCAGTTTGACAAGCGCTTTACGCCACTCATTATTTTCATGTATTGCCAGCAAAGTAGCATAAGCGGCAATAGCCGCAGCGGGATGTTTTTGGCAGGCTTTGCTTAAGTATTCCAGGTGCTTTTTCTTGCCATTTACACCGAGGATCAGAATTTGAATCGCATCCGGGTGATTCGTTTTCCATAGCCATTTGACAAGATCTTCAGCATTGGCGTGTATGTGAGTGAAAAGGTCCGTGTATTTTACGGGATAGTCGACAGGTAGCTTGAGAAGAATCCGGCTTACACCACGCATTCCATTATTTGCCAGCAACGTAGCCAGATATTTGCGGAAATCATTATATAGCGGTGGGAAACCATATTTTTCCTGGATGGCCAGGGCAACATCATCGCTTACCATCATACTTAACCAGGTCATCGCCGGAACGTTTTGGTCTGCATAACGTAGCGCCATAGCATTGGCAATATCCGGGCATTCGGGGAGCAGTAACGCCGCAAAAGGTTGCCGTGCTGGGGATAGCGTCGGAATGGCGGCGAGTACTTTATCTACACAGCGTTGCCACTCATCTTCTGAAGCGAGTGAAAGATGATGACATAGACGTTGATGCCAACTCGGCAGCGATTCTGCTTTGTGATTAGGTGGAATGATGGTGGTTACTGCGCCTTTTACTGGTTTATATCTAAGTTGAAGAGCGAGAAGGGCAATTTCAACGGCACTTTCCAGACCACAGCGAATGACTAAGTCATCGACCAGTTCATCTGCAGAGTAAGAGTTCCAGAAACTCCAGAGCAATGCTGCATCAGATTGTGCACTCCCTGTCTGTTGATTACCCTGAACTCGCATTTGTAACTCAGCAAAAGCCTGCTGCCAGTTTTCTGGATAAGAACGGTAATTGTTGGCGGGATCATATGCCCTGGTGTTATTCGCGATGAGCTGCCATATTTGACCATCTTTGTGCAGATAATTGATCTCTCTGGGGCGAGAGCGATGAGGAAAAGCAAATCGATTAATATCGTCAGTTAGCCGAATGACCGCATCATCAGCCAGCCAGGGGCGTTGGTTTTTACTCTCAGGGGAAGTTTCAACTTCAGGAGTGGCTTTGGTAATGGGGGGGATATGCACGTTTGCTGAAGCATTTTCCACATAGCCTTTTTTCGTTTTCTCTGCGATCAGCTTAAGCTCCGCTTTTGCCGCTGCCGCAGCATCCGCAAAACTTTTTATCTGGCTTTGCCCGTTAGTGCCGACTTTGCCCCAGTTGATATGCAGCTCGTTTCCCTGCTGCTCAACCGCCCAGAATTTATGTGATTTTTCGTCCTGATAG
>OFMA01001064.1_pt1 | contig 18720 bp, 15 predicted proteins | sample 1541011 | NCBI WGS metagenome assembly OFMA01 (sample SAMN04209225, study PRJEB22552) | human gut metagenome | biome: gut; material: feces | host: Homo sapiens | place: USA: Oklahoma
GAACTGCTCTTTAGAGAATGAAAATCTCTCGTCCTAACCGATAGACGAAGGGACCATTGCTTATTTGCGGGTGCAAAGTTACTACTTTTATTTGAATCTAGCAAATTTTTCATAGAAAATTTTCGCTAAATGCGCATTTTTTTGTATTTTTGCCCTGTTTTTCACTAATATTAGGCAAAATGGAGATAAAAACTAGTGCTATCGTATTGCAAACCATCAAGTATGGGGACTCTCAACTTATCGTGGATTTCTTCACCGAAAAGTTGGGAAGACTCTCCTTTATGGTACGTGTGCCTAAGTCATCTAAGGGGAAGATGAAACGGCAGCTTTTCCAACCGCTCATGGTCTTGAATTTAGAATTTGATTATCGTCCCAAGTCAAATCTGCAGCGCCTTAGGGATGTTTCGATTCAGATTCCATTCTCTGATATCCCTTTTTCTCCATACAAACTTGGCATTTCCATGTTCTTGGCAGAACTGCTTTCATATGCTACCCGTCATGAGCAGGCTAATGGTGCGCTCTATTTTTTCATACAGGACAGTATCGAATGGTTAGACCATGCTAAAGGTGCTATTGCCAATTTCCATATAGTCTTTATGATTCAGCTCTCTTTTCATTTGGGTTTTATGCCCAATATTGAGAGCGGTATGTCTGGCGATTATTTTGATTTGGTAGATGGATGTTTTGCAGCTCATGTTCCTTCGCATGTACATTATTTAAATAAGGAAGATTCTATGCGGCTTGTGTCTTTGTTCCGTTTAGACTATAAAACAATGCACCTCTACACAATGTCTCGTATGGAACGAAACAGGTGTGTAGAGGTGATACTGGAGTATTATAAACTTCATTTGCCAGGCTTCCCGGAAATGAAGAGTTTTGCTGTTCTTCAGGAACTGTTTGCTTAGTCTTTTCAGGTTTCCTCGCTTGCTTGATGTAAACGGGAAACAGACATTGGCTATGTCCTCTGTTTAGGCAAAACTGATGACGCCCTGTACAGAAGAAGCATCATCGTTATTGTCTTCTTTTGGCTCAGTGTTGCCAGAAGCAATATTGCGGATTTCTTCCAGAGTCTGTCGGGTACGCTTATAGGTAGGCGTGTTTTCAACCTGTAGGATGACATCCTCGTTATCCAAATCTTCCTGGCGGAACAGGAATATGTGTGGATGACGCTTATACTGTGTCGTATTGCCGTCGCTGCCATAATAGCGTTTGCGGCGGTCTTCTCTTTCAGCACGTTTCTCCTCTTCTTCAGCGAGACGGCGAGATTCTTCCTCAGTATGTTTCTTGAGGTGGCGGTTCATTCCCTCTACATCCTCGAGTCCGAAACCTGTTGCGAGAACGGTTACCTTTACGCGGTTTCCCAATTCAGGGTCAATGGCAAGACCCCACTTCAGTTCGAAGTCGTCACCGAATTTCTCCATAAAGTCGTTGACATCATTCATCTCGTCCATGGTCAAGCCAGGATTATCTTTCTTCTCGCTTGCAAATGCGATGCTGAGCAGAATCTTCTTAGAGTTGAATACGTCATTATCGTTAAGGAGTGGTGAGTTCAAGGCATCTTCTATCGCTTTCTTTACTCTTCCTTCTCCCTCACCGTAACCTGTACTCATGATAGCCACACCGCCATCTTTCAGTACGGTCTTCACATCATTGAAGTCGAGGTTGATGAGACCATGTACGGTAATGATTTCAGCGATACTCTTGGCAGCTACACTCAAGGTGTCGTCAGCTTTGCCGAAGGCATCGAGAACGGCAAGGTCTGGATAAATCTGGCGAAGACGTTCATTGTTGATTACCAGTAAGGCATCTACATGTTTCGACATTTCCTCTACACCATCCAATGCCTGGTCAATCTTCTTAGGACCTTCAAAACGGAATGGGATGGTTACGATACCAACGGTAAGAATACCTAACTCCTTACTAACTCTGGCGATGACAGGTGCTGCACCTGTACCGGTACCGCCACCCATACCCGCTGTGATGAATGCCATTTTTGTTCCATCATTGAGCATGTTCTTGATATCTTCAAGAGTCTCTTCGGCAGCCTGGCGTGCCTTGGCAGGTTTGTTTCCTGCACCCAGACCTTCCTTACCTAGCTGCAGGTGTACAGGCACAGGTGAGTCGTTAAGAGCCTGGTTGTCTGTGTTGCAGAGTACGAATGTTACATCGTGTATACCTTCGCGGTACATGTGGTTGACGGCATTTCCACCGCCACCACCAACACCAATCACCTTGATGATGCTATTTTCTTTTTCAGGTTCCCCAAAGTCAAGAATATGAGGAGCGTTTCCATTATCTAGCATAGTCGTATAATCTTTATAGGGTTTATCTATCTGATTTTTTATTTAACTTGTTGTGAAATCTGTTTTCTGATAGCCTGGTCTTTGGCATCTTATTCTTCTTCAGAAATGGTATCTTTCACAAACTTCTTGAAACCTCTCATCATTTTATGGATGAGACTGTTTTCTTTGCGTCTCTTTTCTTCTTCTTCGGCTTCTTTTTCTGCGAGAAGTCTTGCCTCAGCTTCTTCCAGTTCTTTTTGCTTGCGGGCAGCCTCGTCAGCAGCCGCTTTTTCTGCCGCAGTAAGAACAACGCCCTTGCCGGCAGTCTCGTTAGGGTTTCTAGGAGCCTTGTGCTGCTCGGCTGCTACTGGCTTTTCTGCAGAATTGCTGAAGAGATCAGTGCCGATTTCGTCACCTGCACAGTTCATGTCTCCCTTTGCCAGGAGTCCCAATACGGTGTTCATTGTACCATCGTGATTGGTAATCTTAGGATCCTTGGAGTTGACTGTTTGAGAAACAAACTTGGCGATGCGTACTTTGTCGATGTGGGTATGTGTCTTGAAAACCTTATCGATTTCAGGCATGTTGCTGCCGCCACCTGTAAGGATGATACCACCCAACAGCTTATCTGAGAATTCCACAGGAATCTGGAACCATGCGTTTTCTACGATTTCCTCTACGCGTGCTTCTACGATTTCGATGAACTTCTTGCTTTCAACCACTCTATCCTTGTCGATAGGGTAGTTCAGGGTCGGGTCGATATTGTTGATATCGGTATAAGCCTTGGCATACTTGAGTTTCATCTTTTCGGCATCAGGCTCTTCAATCTGAAGACAAGTTAAGTCTTTGGTCACGTTGCCGCCGCCCAATGGGATGACAGAGAGATGACGAAGTATACCTTTATAGTATACAGAAACGGTTGTCGTATCGGCACCCAAGTCAACAAGCATACAGCCTGCACGCTTTTCAGAGTCTGTCAAAACGCTGTCAGCCATAGCTAAAGGAGCCAGGTACATTTCTGCAATAGGAATGTTGGCATTTTCAAAACAGGTATTGATATTGTTATAGAAGTTCTTGCGCCAAAGTATATTCAGGAAGATGCCTTCCAGATGGTTACACTGTATTCCTACAGGGTCTATCTGGTATTGGTTGTCTATCTTGTATTCCTGAGTTGCAGCATCCAGGATTTCCTGGTCCGGATAGGTCATGTTGCGGTTGATATCCATCAGTTCATTGATCATCTCTTGTGAGATGATGGTGTTACCTGGGAGATCCTTGACAATGACGTTCTTGATACTGCGTATAGAGCGACCGCCCACGCCTACATAGACCTGGGTGATATCCTGTTTCAGTATATTCTTCAACTTCTTGATGATGTTGGTCAAGCATTGGCAGGTTTTGTCAATGTTATAGATTACACCCTTTCTGATGCAAGAAGATGAATTTTCCTCTACGGTGGCAAGTACGGTGATGCTGCCGTCCAAATTCTTCTGACCTGCTATACCTGTCATCTTAGATGAGCCAAGTTCGATAGCTACAATAAATTCCTTTGGCATAGTTCTTATATGTTATCTTAATCTGTTTCTATTTTCTAATTAGCTATTTTGATGCTTTTTACATATGATCTGGTTGTCGAATTCGATATTGATATACGAATACTTGTTCCAGCCAGCTTGTGAGAGTCCATACTTATAGAATTTCTCTAATCGATTCATCTTCTTGTTGACGAAATCGTTGATGGCTTGCTCTCGTTTGTCGATGAGGTTGGTCTCTGGCAGGTTACCTATATATATAATGTGGTTGCCTACTCGCGGTACCAGTTCTATTCCTCTATCAGGCAGGACATTGATCTGTTCTATCTGGTTTCGCCAGAGTTCATTCGTCATCAGCGCTTTGCTTAGTAATGAGATGTATTTTTTAGCATACCACTTGTTGATGTAGCCCGTTGCGATGATAATGTCGCATGTATAGTTCGTGTTGGGCATGATCTGATTGTGGTCATCAATATAATAGTCCTCGTTGCTGATGTTTTTGATTCTGACGATTGGCATGCGTTGGGTGAGGTAGATGTCAACAAGACCATCCTGAGTCTTTGAACATTCTGCCGTCTTGACGAAAGGACTGGTCTTCAAGGTTTCTTCTATCATGCGGGCGTTCACCTCTTTGAGCGGTTCCCCCAGCGGATAGAGTTTCCTGGCTTCCAGTCGTTTCTTGATTTCCTTCGCATTCAGAAAGCCATTCGTCATCTCATCTTGAATGTTGATGTTCACCTTGGTGCATACCAACTTCGTTTCATCAGGTTTGTTAAACCTGGTGAAAGCGAATACCAGATAAGTACCGAGTACTAAATCCAGTGCGATGATGATGGTTTTCTTCCAATTGATATGCATTTATTTCTCTTCAAGTATTTTGGTAATTTGTGGAACATAGTTGTCCAAATCGCCAGCTCCTAAGATAACTAGAACATCGAAGTCTCGATTCTTTACCAGGTCAAGAACGTCTTCTTTGTGAATCATGCTCTTTTCTACACCTGGTTTCAGATTGTCATAGATAAGCTTGGAGGTTACTCCTGGAATAGGCTGCTCGCGAGCTGGATAGATGTCGCAGAGGATAACCTCGTCCAAGAGACTCAAACTGTTGGCGAAATCTTTATAGAAATCGCGGGTTCTAGTATACAAGTGAGGCTGGAAGATGGCTGTTATCTTACGGTCCTTGTATAACTCTCTGATACTCTTGGCACTCTGATATATCTCCTTTGGATGATGAGCATAATCAGACAGGAATACCAGTTTGTTATTCTTGATCTTAAAGTCGAAACGGCGGTCAACTCCTCCGTAGGTCTTCATGCCGTTACGGAGTTCATCGGCTGTACAACCATTCAACTGTGCCATTGCCATTGCTGCCACACCATTTGTGATGTTGATAGGCACAGGCTGTCCGAGTTCTACGCCCGTTACGTTCTCGATAGGAGAGATGAAATCAAAGGTGATACCTCCATTCTCTATCTTGATGTTCTCTGCGTGGAAGTCGCCCTCGTCCTGGCTGTATTCGTATATCTTGACACCGTCTTGTACGTGTTGCTTCATCTCCAGACCTTTGTGGATGATGAGTGCACCGCCCGGTTGAATCAGTTCTGTATAGTGACGGAAACTCTCCAGATAAGCCTCCTTGGTGCCGTAGATGTCGAGATGGTCTGGGTCTGTAGCCGTGATGACGCTCATCCATGGGCGCAACCAGTGGAAACTGCGGTCAAACTCATCTGCTTCAATGACAACATAGTCGCTCTTGTCGGAGAGGATATAGTTGGTGCCATAGTTCTTTGAGATACCTCCCAGGAAGGCATTACAGTCAATATGGCTTTGGTGCATGATGTGAGCACACATGGTAGATGTTGATGTCTTTCCGTGTGTTCCCGCTACGCACAGTCCCTTATGTGTACGGGTTAATGTACCCAGAACCTGAGCTCGCTTCTCGATGGTGAAGCCATTCTCATGGAAGAAAACCAGTTCCTTGTGTTCAGCAGGAATTGCCGGTGTGTAGACTACCAATGTTGTCTTGGCGTCCTTGCAGGCTTCTGGTATGAGGTCAACATTCTCCTCATAGTGGATAAGCATTCCCTCTTTCTCCAACTCATGAGTTAGATTGGATGGAGTCTTGTCATATCCGGCTACAACCAACTTCTTGCTGAGGAAGTATCTGGCGATGGCGCTCATTCCGATGCCGCCCGCTCCTACAAAATAAACTGCTTTAATATCTTTTATTTCCATTACTTTGTTGCTAATTTGATTACTTCGTCGGCGATGACGTCGGCAGAGTTCTTTAATCCTAATTTCTTGATATTCTCACAGAGCGAAGCAAGCTTTGCCTCGTCTTTTACCGTGTCAACAGCTTTCTTGAGCAATACCTCTGGTGCATCGGCATCCTTTACGTAGATGGCAGCATCTTTGTTGACTAATGCCATGGCGTTCTTGGTCTGGTGGTCTTCTGCCACATTAGGGCTTGGAACCAGGATAACCGGTTTGCCGATGAGACAGAACTCGCTGATACTGCTGGCACCTGCGCGGCTGATAACCAGGTCGGCTGCCTTGTAAGCTGCCCCCATGTCGCTGATGAAATCAGTAACCTTGAGCATTGGCAGCTCCTGACCTTTCAGTTGCTCCATGATGGCAGCATTATAGTATTTACCTGTTTGCCAGATAAACTGTACGCCGCTTCCTTTCACCAGGTCGAGGTGCTGGAGCACACTCTCGTTGATGGTTCTTGCGCCAAGGCTGCCACCTACGAGCAAGATGGTCTTCTTTTCAGGGTCGAGACCGAACTGCTTGCGTGCTTCTTCCTGGGTGATGGTAGTTTCCAATACATTCTGGCGAACAGGATTACCGGTCATGATAATCTTGTCTGCAGGGAAGAAACGCTCCATTCCTTCGTAAGCCACACAGATTTTTTCAGCCTTCTTGGCCAAGAGTTTATTGGTTACACCAGCGTATGAATTCTGCTCCTGGATGAGGCAAGGTATTCCTTTGCTGGCACAAACATTGAGAGTCGGACCGCTAGCATAGCCACCTACACCCACAGCCGCCATAGGCTTGAAGTTTTTGATGATGCTCTTTGCCATGTGCTGGCTCTTCCATATCTTGAAGAGTACGGCGATATTCTTGAGCAGATGCTTTCTGTCGAAGCCGCAGATAGGCAAGCCCTTGATCTCATAACCCGCAGCAGGTACACGCTGCATTTCCATTCTGCCGAGTGCACCTACAAACAAAATCTTAGCATCAGGGCGCTTTGCCTTGATGGCATTTGCAATGGATACGGCAGGGAAGATGTGACCACCTGTGCCGCCTCCGCTTATGATAATTCTTAATTCATTATTCATATCCGTTCATGTTTATAACGCAAAGGTATAAAAAAATATCGATTTAACGGCATTTTCTGCCATTTTTTCACCTTAATTTATAAAACTCTTGTCAGGCAGCCACCATTTTGCTGTCGTCGAGCTCATTTTGTGGTATCTCTTTCTTCTTGGCTGTTCTACTGATACTCAGGATGATGCCCAGGTACAGACAGTTGATGATGGTAGATGTACCACCTCTACTGATGAGTGGTAGTGGCTGTCCTGTAACAGGAGCCAAACCTACTGCTACTGCCATGTTGAAGAGTGCCTGGGTAACCAGCATGATGGCGAGTCCCATGCAGAGGAAGGCAGGAAAATAGTTCTCACACCTGTTGGCTATTCTGCCAGCTCTGAACAGGAGGATGATGTAGAGGAATGCAACCAGTGCGGCTCCCCATATACCCATCTCTTCGATGATGATGGCATAGATGAAGTCTGAGAATGCCTGTGAGAGAAAGTCTCTTTCTACAGAGTTTCCAGGCCCTTTGCCTACGATGTTGGAAGAGGCGATGGCGATGTTGGCATGTGCCACTTGGGCATCTTTGTCGAGATCGACATCCTGTGGGGCTACAGGTTTGGAGTTCATAAACTTGTCAATACGGGCTTTCCAGGTGTCGGCTCTATGGAACATCTTTTCTGCCATGTTAGGCTTGTTCTGTTCCTGCTCAACCTTCTCGGTCAGCGTATTTTCCGGTTTATTGCCCTCTTCGCCCTTGTCCTGTCCTACTATCATGATACCTGCAAAAGCTGTGACGATGACAATCATGCACAGTCCCACCAGCTTGCCAATCTGGTTCATCGGCACTCGTCCGATGAGCATCATGGCTAAGATTGTGATACTGAGGAGCATGGCTGTGGATAAGTTTTCCAGTCCGATGAGAATTACAAATGGAGCGGTTGCTACAAGTATGAACTTGAAAGCCTTCCTGTTGGCTCCCTGAGTTGTTTGCATAGCACTAAGAATCTGAGCAACAGCCAGTACTACCGCTCCCTTCGCTATCTCAGAAGGCTGGAACTGTATGCCCATCAGAGAGAACCATCGGGAGGCTCCGTTGGTAGATTGACCGGTAGCCAAGACCAGGACGAGCAACAGTAATGAGATGCCCATCACGACGGGGGTAACAATCTTGAAGTACTTGCATTTCACCTTGAGCATGCAAATCATGGTGAACAGACCGCCTCCCAAGAGCAAGATGTGGCGGATGACAGGTGCCATGTAGTTTCCTGTCTTGTACGACAAGGAGCTGGAGGCAGAATATACCTCCACGATGCTTATCATACAGAGAAAGAAGAAGACCATCCAGATCACCTTGTCTCCCTTGAAAATATTACCAATGCTCTTGTTATTCATTTCTTTATAGTTCTATCTGTTCTGTTTGTTGAAAACTGTTATTCTCCGATAGCTCTTGCCAGCGCCTTAAACTGCTCGCCTCTATCTTCCATGTTCTTGAAGAGGTCAAAACTTGCGCAGCATGGGCTGAGGAGTACGGTATCGCCCGGCTTTGCCAATTCCTGGCAGGCTGCCACGCAATCCTTCATGCTGTGAGTGTCGCGTACAGGGATGCCGAGTGCGTCAAAGTTGTCGTGCAACTTCTGGTTGTCGGCTCCGAGATATACGATACCAGCACATTTTTCCTTTACCAGGTCCTTGATCTGGTTATAGTCATTTCCCTTATCCTTACCGCCGATGATGAGGATGGTAGGGGTGGTCATACTCTCCAGCGCATACCAGCAGGCATCTACGTTGGTAGCCTTTGAATCGTTCACATAGTAAACGCCCTGGAACTTGCCTACTTTCTCCAGACGGTGCTCTACACCAGGGAAGTCGCTCAAGCCTTTGTGCAGGGTCTCGTGGTCGATGCCTACGATGTTGCATGCCAGACCTGCAGCCAGACTGTTATAGATGTTGTGCTTGCCGCGTAGACTCATGTCTGCCTGTGGCATTTCGAAGGCTGAAGGGAAGTTGAGTTTGTATTTGCCGTCCTCGATAAAGCCAACGCAACCTTCCTCCTTGAACTCAGAGAATGGGCAGAGATGTGACTTGAGGTTGTACTTAGCCAGCTCCTTTGTAACGATAGGATCATCGTTCCAGAAGATGAAGCTGTCTTCTTCTGTCTGGTTCTGGGTAATGCGCATCTTGGCATCGGTATAGTTCTGCATCTTAAACTCATAGCGGTCCAGATGGTCTGGAGTGATGTTGAGCAGGATGGCCACATTGGCACGGAACTCATACATATTGTCGAGCTGGAAACTGCTCAGCTCGATGACGTAGTACTTATGAGGAGTTTCAGCCACCTGAAGGGCCAGACTCTTTCCGATGTTGCCTGCCAGACCTACATCATAGCCAGCCGACTTGATGATGTGGTAAATCAGCGAGGTTGTGGTTGTCTTACCGTTACTTCCCGTGATACAGATCATCTTGGCATCAGTATATCTGCCCGCAAATTCTATTTCGCTGATGATAGGTGTACCCTTAGCCATCAGTTTCTGTATCATAGGTGCTTCCTTAGGAATACCCGGACTCTTGATGACTTCATCTGCATCTAAAATCTTTTCTTCTGTATGGTGACCTTCTTCCCATTCGATGTTGTGGTCATCCATCAACTTCTTGTAGTTATCCTTGATCTTTGACATGTCTGAAACAAAGACCTCGAATCCCTCTTTCTTTGCCAGCACGGCTGCACCTGCGCCACTTTCGCCAGCTCCTAAAATTACAATTTTGCTCATTGTCTTATTCTCTATACTTGTCGGGCTGATAAGAGCCTGTATTTTATCTGATCTTCAATGTGATGATGGTCAATGCTGCCAGAATGATGGTTACAATCCAGAAACGGATGGTAATCTTTGATTCATGGAAGCAGTTGCGAGGTTTCTTCCACAGATACTTGCAGTCAGGATCCAGCTGACTGTCCTGTGTGCGGAAGTTGTCGTGGATAGGTGTGCGCTTGAAGATACGCTGCTTCACACCTCTCCGCTTTCCTATCTTGTAATAGTAAACCTGCATCATCACGCTGAGGCTTTCTACGAAGAAAATACCGCAGAGGATAGGCAGCATCAGCTCCTTGTGGATGATGATGGCACCTACTGCGATGATACCGCCGATGGTCAGCGAACCCGTATCGCCCATGAATACCTGGGCAGGGTAGGCGTTGTACCAGAGGAAACCGATGAGGGCTCCGATGAAGGCACAGAAGAATACTACCAGTTCCTCAGAACCAGGAATATACATGATATTGAGGTAGGCGGCAAACTCGATGTGCGACGACACGTACGCAAGTATGCCTAGCGCCACACCTATGATGGCGGAGTTTCCGGCACACATTCCGTCCATACCATCGTTGAGGTTGGCACCGTTTGATACGGCTGTTACAACGAAGATGGTCATGATGACGAAGAGAATCCAGCCTGCTGCTACCTTGTACTTACCGCAGAAACTGGTGATGCTGGAATAGTCGAGGTTGTGTCCCTTGACGAATGGGATGGTGGTCTTCAGCGATTTTCTTGCTTCCGTACGATGCTTTACCACCGTTTCCTGTCCCTGTTGCTCGATGGCGAGGTTCTCGTTCATCTTTACATCAGGTGAAGACCAGAGTACCAGTCCTACGATCAGGCCGATGCCAATCTGTCCTATAATCTTATATTTGCCCTTCAATCCCTCCTTGTCGCGCTTGAATATCTTGATGAAGTCGTCCATTCCACCGAGAAAGCCGAGCCATACGGTGGTGATGATCATCAGGATCAGATAGATGTTGCGCAAACGTCCGAGTAACAGTACCGGTACGAGGATAGCCAGGATGATGATGACACCACCCATAGAAGGAACGCCAATCTTCTTGACACCGAACGGGTCGATGCTGGCATCGCGCTGTGTCTCTGTAATTTGCTTGCTCTTGAGATACTTGATGAATTTCTCGCCGAACCAGGCAGAGATTACCAATGATAAAATCAGCGCAAGCAGGGCACGGAATGAGATGTAGCCCCACATGTGAGAACCTGTGATGCCCCACTGTTCCAGAAATCTAAAGAGATAGTATAACATTTTTCTTTCTTTTCTTGATTGATTTTACTTCTGTGAAATTCCGAAGATGTCGCGAATCACCTCCTTATCGTCAAAGTGGTGCTTTACGCCCTTGATCTCCTGGTAATCTTCGTGTCCCTTACCGGCTACGAGAATCACGTCGCCCTTCTTTGCCAGCATGCAGGCTGTGCGGATGGCTTCCTTGCGGTCTACGATGCTGATTACCTTCTTCATCTGCTGGGCATTGAGTCCGGCAAGCATGTCGTTGATGATGTCCTGTGGCTCTTCGAAACGTGGGTTGTCGCTGGTGATGATTACCTTATCGCTCTGCTTTACAGCCTCCTGTGCCATCAATGGGCGCTTGCCCTTGTCACGGTTGCCACCTGCACCGCAAACGGTGATGACTTCTCCGCCCTTGCCTTCAAGCACTTCGTGGATGGCGTTCAATACGTTCTCCAGTGCATCTGGTGTATGGGCATAGTCAACAATGGCGGTATAACCTTCTGGCGACTGGATTGGCTCCAGTCTTCCGCTTACGCTGTGAAGGGTACTCATCACTACGAGTACATCCTCTGGCTTCTTGCCGAGCATAATGGCTGCACCATATACGGCGAGCAGGTTGCTCACGTTGAACTTACCGATGAACTGTACGCCCACTTCTCTGCCGTCAATCTCCAGATACATGCCGCCGAAGTGACACTCCAGGATCCTGGCTCTGAAGTCTGCCATGCTGCGGGTAGAGTAGGTTTTCACGGTAGCCTTGGTGTTCTGTACCATGATCATGCCGTTCTTGTCGTCGGCATTGGTAATGGCAAAGGCTGTCTTAGGCAGTCCGTCGAAGAATGCCTTCTTGGCGTTGCGGTAGTTCTCGAATGTCTTGTGGTAATCGAGGTGGTCGCGGGTCAGGTTGGTGAACAAGCCTCCGGCAAACTGCAATCCTCCGATACGCTTCTGTGCGATGGCGTGAGAAGAGCACTCCATGAAGGCATACTCGCAGCCTGCCTCTACCATCTTGCCCAGGAGCATGTTCAGCTCGATAGGGTCTGGGGTGGTATGATCGGCAGGGATAGCCTCGTCCTCAATGTAGTTGCAGACGGTAGAGAGCAAGCCACACTTATGGCCGAACTTGCGGAACATATTATATAATAAGGTGGCAATGGTGGTCTTACCATTGGTACCTGTTACGCCTACCAGTTTGAGCTTTCTTGAAGGGTCTCCGTAGAAGAGGGTTGCTACCTTGCCGACAGCATCCTCGGTCGAAGCGACCTGAATGTAAGTTACGCCCTCAACTTTCTCTTCAGGCATGTCTTCGCACAAAACCGACTTTGCGCCCAGTTCCAATGCCTTTGGAATAAACTTGTGACCGTCAACCTGCGTTCCCTTCATGGCAACGAAGAGATGACCTTCCTTAATCTTGCGAGAGTCGATGTTTACTCCCGTAACCTCTACATCAGCATCGCCGATTATCTGAACCGGCTCGATGTTTTTGAGTAATTCTTGTAACTTCATATCCTGTTTCTGTTTTATATTCTATATATTTCTTTATCTACACCTTATTATATATAGGGTTTCAGATAACTGTTTCTGAGTTTTATTCGAGCACAATGCTGCATACGGCACCTTTCTTGATGACCGTTCCCGGCATCAGACTCTGCTTTACTACCTTTCCTCTACCTGTAATCTGGGTCTTGATGCCCCGGCTCTCCATGTTGTAGATAGCGTCTCGGGCTCCCATTCCGGTAACGTCGGGTACGATCGTCTTGCCGTATTGCTTCTCCCTGATGAGCTTGATGCTGTGGTTACCCACGCGCTCTGCCTTGCCCCAGATAGGGTTGCCGTCGGCATAGCTGCCACTCCAGTTGGCATTGGTCTTGATGCCGAGGTGGCTGAGCACATAGTTGGCAGCAAGGATATTGCCTGCCTTTACGTCAGGAACGAAGACGGATGCTGAGTCGCGGGCGTCCTTTACGTCAACTTTCAGACTCTGCGCCATGATGCCTTCTGAAATCTCATGGAAGACCTTACCGCACATCGTACCGCCCGAAGCAGGCAAACCGGATTTCTGTATGCAGACGATACAGCTGTAGCGTGGCGCGTCGGCAGGGAAGTAGCCTGCGAAACTGATGAGATAGCTGGTTCCGCCACTCTTATATCCACCGGCACCTTTTGAAATCTGGGCTGTACCGGTCTTTCCTGCCACTTTGAAGTTAGGCGAACCGGCTTTCTTTCCCAGTCCCACGCTTACCACCTGTTCCAGGATAGTTTGCAGTTCCTTGATGCTCTTCTCCTTGGCTATCTGCTGGCGCATCACTTCAGGAGGAAATTCCATGATGGTTTCTCCGTTCTTCATTACCTTGCTCACGAATCTTGGTCGCATCATCTTGCCGTTGTTGGCGATGGTGTTGTAGAAGGTGAGGGTAGAGATAGGCGGTATCTGGGTCTCATATCCGATACTCATCCATGGCAAACTGGTCTTTGCCCAGTTGTCATACTGTCCGTTCTTGTTTCTGTGCGGCATGCGGATTCTGGCTGGCGTTGCTCCCACCAGCGGAATCTTCAGGTCGTCGTGCAGACCGGTACGGTAGATACCCTTTACGAATTTCTCCGGGTTGTTGCGGTAATGGTCGTCTATGATGCGGCTCACACCGATGTTCGAACTGTACCACAGGGTCTGTGCGAGGGTCAGCATTCCGTATCCGCCTTTTCGCCAGTTGTGGTCTTTCATTTCTCTGCCGTACATCGGCCATATACCGCCACCGGTTTCTACATGATACGTGGTGTCTACCACTCCGTCGTCCAGCGCTACGAGGATAGAGGCTGGCTTGAACACTGAACCTGGCTCCAGAAGGTCGCTCACGGCATGGTTGTGGATTTCTCTGTATTCGCCGTCGAAACATTTCTCCATGTTTACGATGGCCTTGATGTCGCCCGTAGATACATCCATCACGATGGCTACACCCACATTGGCGTTGATTTCCTTCAGCTCGTCGATGAGTGAGCGTTCGGCAAGGTCTTGTATGCTCACATCGATGGTGGTCACGATATCGGCTCCGTCAATAGGAGGGGTATCGGTAATGTCGAGGAACTTGTTGCGCACCTTGCGGCGATGCACGATACCGTTGGTGCCTCGCAGGATGGAGTCGTAACTCAGCTCCAGACCGAAGCGGGCGGTATCCTTGGCGCCATACATGGCTCCGATGGTACGGCCTGCCAGCGAACCGTAAGTTCTGGTTCGGGCATTATATTCTTCCCAGTGGAAACCGCTCTGGTAGGGTTTCAGGCGGAATACAGGGATGTCCTTTATCTCGGTGAAGGTGTTATAGTCTACACGCTTCGGATAAACCGGCCAGTGGCGGCTCATCTTGGCGCGACCTTCGGTGAGGTGCTTCTTGAAATCAGACTCGCTCAGGTTCGGGAATATCTGGTGCAGGCAAAGACAGATGGAGTCTTGCTTGGCATCCCACAGCGAGTCGTTTTCTGCATCTTTCAGCGCCTTGAAGTCCATGAAAACCTTAAACTCCGGCAGCGAACTTGCCATCAGCTGTCCTGTGCAGCTCAAGATGTTGCCTCGGTTTGGCTTTACGGTCACGGAATCCTTCTTCTGCCGTTCTGCCACCTTCATCCAGTAATCATGCTTGGCGGTCATGATGTAGAGCGCTTTACCCACTACGGCTATGGCGAAAATCGTCATGATGATGGCGATGGCGCTGTAGCGGGGCATTACTTTCTTATGATCAAATTTGCTGCTCATTCTTCGGGTACGTTTATGATGTATGGAGGTTGGGTAGCGATGTGCAGCACGCTGTCTTTGTTGTTTTTCAGCATGTCGAGCACATTACTTTCACGACTCTTCTCTGTTATCTGGCTGCTTGTAGACAGCGCTTTGTATTTGGTGTCTTGCAGTTCTTTCTGCAGTTTGTCCAACTCGATGATATCGTTCTGGATATTGTATCGGTTGGATATGTAGATAATGACAAAAAACACGATGAGGATAACGAGCCATATCTGCCGGCGTATGATTTGTGCGGTAAGAATGTCTCCACCCAGAATCTTTCGCAGCGTAAAGCTCGATGATCCTGAAGCCTCTTCCTCTATGGCTTGCTTGGCAATCACTTCCTTGAGCGAAGCCTGTGGAGCCTCCTCCTGCTGCGGAGTTTTCTGCTTCGGCGGTTCCTGTGATGCCTGTGCCTTTTCTTCGGCTATAGGCTTCTCGCTGATGTTTATGTCTTTATCGTTTATCATTTCTTTTCTGCTATTCTTAGTTTGGCGCTTCTGCTCCTAGGGTTTCTTTCCTGCTCGTCGGCATCGGGAACGATTACCTTGTTGTTCACGAGTTTGAAAGGGGTTTCTATTCTTCCGAAGAAGTCCTGCTCTATCTTGCCTTCTGCATTGCCCGCTTTCATCATGTTCTTTACGATTCTGTCTTCCAGCGAGTGATAGGTGATGACGCTGAGTCGGCCTCCCGGTTTCAGAAGTTCCGTGGCTGAGCGGAGCATCTCTTTCAGGGCGTCCATCTCGTGGTTCACTTCTATGCGCAGCGCCTGGAAGAGCTTTGCCATGTCTTTCTTCTCGCGTTCCCGTTTGAAGAGGGGCTCTACGGCTGCCATGAAGTCTTTGGTGGTGAGGATGGGCTTCTCGGCTCTTGCCTTGACGAGTGCCGAGGCGATGCGGCGCGAGTTCTTCAGCTCACCGTATAGGTAGAAGATGTCGGCAAGGGCACCTTCGTCATATTCGTTTACGATGTCGGCAGCAGTCTTGCCCGCACGCTTGTTCATGCGCATGTCGAGTGGGGAGTCGAAACGGAAGGAGAAACCGCGGGTCTCGTCATCGAAGTGATGGCTCGATACGCCCAGGTCGGCTAACAGTCCGTCGAGTCCGTCTACCCCGTAGTAGCGCATCCAGTTTTTCAGGAATCTGAAGTTGGAGCATACGAAGGTGAAGTTCTCGTTTGCCACCACGTTGCGTTCTGCATCGGCGTCCTGGTCGAAGCTGTACAGGTGCGCTCCCTCCGTCAGGCGCGACAGAATCTCTCTGGAATGTCCGCCGCCACCGAAGGTTACGTCTACATAGATGCCTCCTGGCTGTATGTTCAACCCGTCAACGCTCTCCTTGAGGAGCACCGGTACGTGATATGTTTCTGCTGTCTTTATCATATATCTTTTTGCTGTCTTATCGCGTTGTAATATTGCGTGCGTACTTATTAGTGTATAAATTTGGGTTCAAAGGTACATAAAAATCTCCATATAGCCTTACATTTTCCCACAAAATTTATAAAACTTAATGAAAAAGTTGTTTTTGGTCAACTTCACCTTCCAGTTTCGGGCATCGCCTTTTTGTTCTCATCAAGTGTGATGTTTTTGCAAAAATACGTGCAAAATGGGCTCGATTTGTCGTGATAGTTTAAAAAAACTAATAAATTTTCGCTTTTTTGCTATTTTTTTGGAAAAAATGGCACGTATTTGAAAAAGTTGAGTTACTTTTGCACTAACTTATATAAGTTTTAGCAAACATGAGTGAATCAATAGAGAAAACGATAGACATAGATAAGATTCTTAAGAGCAAGATGGGAAGCAAGGTGAAATTCGTACCGCGCTTCCTGGTTTCCTGGCTCAAGAAGATTATTCACGAGGACGAGGTGAACAGGTTCTTGTGGGAGAGCCGTGGCCTTTCGGGTACTGAATGGCTCACCGAATGTGTGCGCTATCTGAAGATGGATGTTGAAATCGTAGGTTTGGAAAACCTGCCTGACAAGAACGACGGCAAACTCTATACCTTTGTTTCCAATCATCCTCTGGGCGGACAGGACGGCGTATGTCTCGGTTCCATCATCGGCAAGCACTATGATGGAAAGTTCCGCTATCTGGTGAATGATCTTCTGCTCAACTTGCCGGGTTTGAAACCTGTAAGTATCGGCATCAACAAGACGGGTCGCCAGAGCCGCGATTTCCCACGTATGGTGGAGGCGGGCTTCAAGAGTGACAACCACATGCTGATGTTTCCGGCTGGCTTGAACAGCCGCAAGCGCAAGGATGGAACCATTCACGACCTGCCTTGGAAGAAGACGTTTATCTCTAAGAGTGTAGAATATCAGCGCGATGTGGTGCCTATCCATTTCGGCGGGCGCAACTCTGAGCGTTTCTATCGCATCGCCCGATTTAGCGACAAGTATCTGCCGTTCAATCTCGCCATGCTGTTTCTGGTCGATGAGATGTACAGGAATGTGGGCAAGCATTTCCGCATCTCCATCGGCAAACCGATTCCTTGGCAGACTTTTGATAAGAGCAAGTCGGCTACCGAGTGGGCGCAGTATGTTGAAGACAGGGTTTATGAACTTTAATGGTTTGCTAAACCCGGAAGAATTGTTTTATATTAACGAAATCGTAGAATCATAGCATATAAGAAGAGTAATATGGAAGAAGAAATCATCCAACCGATTGACCGTGAGCTCCTGAAAAGCGAGCTTACACCCGACAAACAACTGAGAATGACCAATAAGAGCCATAACGAGATTTACGTCGTTACGGCAAATGATTCGCCTAATGTGCTGAAAGAGATTGGTCGACTTCGTGAAATCGCTTTCCGCGAAGCGGGAGGCGGAACGGGCAAATCTATGGATCTTGATGAGTTCGACTTTGGTGACAACTGTTACAAGCAGCTGATTGTCTGGAATCCTGAAGCCGATGAGATTATCGGCGGTTACCGTTATCTCTTGGGTAAGGACTGGGAGCTCGATGAGAAGGGACAGCCTAAGCTGGCAACCAGCCACATGTTCCATTTCTCCGACAAGTTCCTCAAGGAGTATATGCCTTATACCGTAGAGTTGGGCCGTTCCTTCGTTTCGCTCGAATATCAGAATGTGCGTACCAACACCAAGAGCATCTTTGCTCTCGACAATCTCTGGGATGGTTTGGGCGCTTTGACGGTTCTCTATCCGGAAGTAAAATATTTCTTCGGCAAGATGACGATGTATCCGTCTTACATCCGTCGTGGCCGCGACATGATTCTCTATTTCCTCAAGAAGCATTTTGATGACAAGGAGAACCTCGTAATCCCGATGAAACCGCTGAAATTGGATACTCCGGAGAGTGATTTGGCTGCTATCTTTACAGAAGATGACTTCAAGGCAGACTATCGTATCCTGAACCGTGAGGTTCGCAAGTTGGGTTATAATATCCCTCCTCTTGTTAATGCCTACATGAGTCTGAGTCCTACGATGAAGCTTTTCGGTACCGCCATCAACTATGGTTTTGGTGATGTAGAGGAGACCGGTATCCTTATCGCCATCGATGAGATTCTCGAAGAGAAGCGAGTTCGCCACATCAACAGTTTTATTAAGGAACATCCTGAGGCTTTGAAGATTACGAGCGGAGCCAATAATTTGATTTATAAGGAAAAAAATATCTAATTCAAGTTTCGCATGTAAGCTTCACACGCCCCAGGCATCTGAACACCATCATGTCCCCACATGTCCAAGGCATCAGAACACCATCATGTCCCCACACGCCCTGAAAGGGCAGAAGCTCCTAGCC
>OFMA01001093.1_pt1 | contig 18461 bp, 15 predicted proteins | sample 1541011 | NCBI WGS metagenome assembly OFMA01 (sample SAMN04209225, study PRJEB22552) | human gut metagenome | biome: gut; material: feces | host: Homo sapiens | place: USA: Oklahoma
CGGATATGCGCGGCGGCAGCTGTGGCTGGAATGTTGATACTGCTCGCACTGTCTGCCTGGAGAAATCACACGTATCCCTCCAAGGCGGAGGTGGAACCGGAATATGTGTTTTCCTATGCGGAAAATCAGCCGGAAGATTATCCGACGACCCTGGGTGCCAAGTATTTTGCAGAGCTTGTCGAGGAGCGGACAAACGGCAGGATACGGATTCTGGTGCAGCCGGTCGGAGTGCTCGGGTCGGAGAATAAAGTCATCAAACAGATGCAGTACGGCGGTATTGATTTTGCGCGGGTTTCGCTGGCACAGCTTGCAGAATATATTCCGAGCCTGAATGTGCTGCAGATGCCATATCTTTATACAGACTCGGAGCATATGTGGCGGGTGCTTGACGGAGAGATCGGAGATGCGTTTCTGGAGAGTGTCAGCGCGGATGATGTCATCGGTCTGTCCTGGTATGATGCCGGAGCGAGGAATTTTTATAACTCTGTGCAGCCAATTACCTGTCTGGAGGATCTGAAAGGAATGAGGATCCGTGTACAGGAGTCGGATCTTGCCGCTGATATGGTGGAGGCACTTGGAGCCACAGCGATTCCGATTGCCTACGGGGATGTTTACGCCGGCTTAGAACAGCAGGTAGTCGACGGTGCGGAGAATAACTGGCCTTCCTATGAGGCGATGCGTCACTATGAAGTTGCAAAATATTATACAGTGGACGAACATACCAGGGTGCCGGAAATGCAGATCTGCTCCGCGTATACCTGGCAGAAGCTGTCGCCGGAGGATCGGGAAATTATCGCGGAATGTGCCAGAGAATCGGCGCTCTACGAACGCGAGGTGTGGACGCAGCGCGAGGAGCAGTCACGCAGCATTGCCATGGAAAACGGCACAAAGGTGGTGGAGCTTTCCGCAGAGGAAAAAAACGGTTCCAGAATGCCGTGTACGGGGTATATGAAAAATACTGCGGGGATGACATGGGACTCATCGAAGAAATCTTAAAAGAGGGATCGTAATGCGGCGGGCAGAACACGCAGACGGCCGGGAAAAATGCCGCATACAGATAAAAACAAAAAAAGGGAGATGGAGCAATGGAGAAAACAGTAAAAAATCAGGTGTGGAACTTTAATGACAGGATCGATGCCGAGGTGTGTGCTGAGGGTGTGGAACGCAAGATTTTAGCGTACACGGATGAACTGATGTGCGTGGAAAACCACTTCAAAAAAGGAGCGGTCGGCGCACTGCATCATCATCCGCATACGCAGATCACATATGTGGTGTCGGGCAGCTTTGAATTCGAGATTGACGGCGTCAGAAGAGTCATCAAACCGGGCGACGCACTGTTAAAGCGCAACGATATTGAGCACGGCTGCGTCTGCCTGGAAGACGGCATCCTCTTAGACATCTTTACCCCGATGCGGCAGGAGTTTGTATAAAACTAATCCCGCCGGAACAAATCTCTTGTGTAGACTTTGTCTTTTACATCATCGAGACAGGAATCATAGCGGTTGGCGATGATGCTGTCGCTGATCTTCTTAAACTCGTCGAGCCGGTTGACCACCTTGCTTCCGAAGAAGGTGGTTCCGTCTTCGAGTGTCGGTTCGTAGATAATCACGGAAGCCCCCTTTGCTTTGATGCGTTTCATGACGCCCTGGATACTGCTCTGCCGGAAGTTGTCAGAGTTGGATTTCATCGTCAGGCGGTAGACGCCGATGGTGACCGGATGCTCCATGCCGGAATTGTAGGTGTTGGCGGAGGCGTAGTTGTAGTATCCTGCCATCTGCAGAACGCGGTCGGCGATAAAATCTTTGCGGGTGCGGTTGCTCTCCACGATTGCGCTCATCATGTTCTGCGGAACGTCATTGTAATTAGCCAGAAGCTGTTTGGTGTCTTTCGGCAGACAGTAACCGCCGTATCCGAAGGACGGGTTGTTGTAATGCGTGCCGATTCTCGGGTCGAGACATACGCCGTCGATGATGTCGCGTGTGCTTAAATTTTTCGTCTCCGCATAGGTGTCAAGCTCATTGAAATAGGACACGCGCAGCGCCAGATAGGTGTTTGCGAAAAGCTTGACGGCCTCCGCCTCGGTAAATCCCATGAAAAGCGTCGGGATATTCTCCTTGAGGGCACCCTCCTGCAGCAGTGCTGCAAAATTCCTTGAAGCGACCACAAGGCGCTCGTCGTCGGAGTCGGTTGAGACGATGATCCGGCTCGGGTAGAGATTGTCATACAAAGCCTTCGACTCGCGGAGAAATTCGGGACTGAAGATGATATTTGCGGTGTGGTATTTTTGGCGTACTGATTCCGTGTAGCCGACCGGGATCGTCGATTTGATGACCATGACCGCGTCCGGATTGACGGAGAGAACCAGTTCAATCACGGCCTCCACAGCGGAGGTGTCAAAATAATTCCTGGCGCTGTCGTAGTTGGTCGGTGCGGCGATGATGACGTAATCGGCGTCCCTGTATGCTGCGGCGCCGTCTAAGGTGGCGGTGAGATCGAGATCTTTTTCGGCAAGATATTTTTCAATATAATCGTCCTGGATCGGGGATTTGCGCCGGTTGATAAGATCGACTTTTTCCGGAAGAATGTCGACTGCCGTCACATGGTTGTGCTGTGCGAGCAGGGTGGCAATGGAGAGACCGACGTAGCCGGTGCCGGCAACCGCAATGCGTAACGGTGACGGGGAGGGAAGCCTGTCGTGCGCGGTATCAGCGAAAACGCTGTCCGGCTCAAAGCCGAGCACTTCTCCCAGCTGCTCTAACTGCGGGATGGACGGGATAAAATCCTGTTTTTCAATTCTTGAGATCAGGGCGCGGTTGATCCCGGTCGCCTCGGCGAGGGACTGCTGCGTCATGGACTTTTCTTTTCTCTTGCTGGTGACGAGGTCCGCCAGAATCACAGATGATAATTTCCTCATGAAATCTCCTCCTTGCGTGTTATTTTAAATAACCATATCTGGAAAAATAATCTGATAAAATCATACCACAAGGCGAAAATAAAAGCAATATTGGATAATGATGATATTTAAAATAACAAAATGAAACAAAAAGGGAGAGTGGATGTAGAAGAACTGTACCGTAGGGGAAAGTTCTGGTTGAGAAACAAAAAAGAAAACACTATAATAAGAATAAGTGGGGCGAAGGGCTCTGCATGAATGATAGGAACAAAAGAGGATTGGAATAAGGGGGAAGCTATGGGCGGACTGATATGGATCATCGTGATTGTAGTGGTGATAAGTGAGATAAAGAAATTCCAGAGAAAGAACGGACAGCGTGTGAAACCGAATGTGCCGAGGCAGCAGCAGTACATGCGTCCGGATCAGACGAAGGTAGGACAGCAGAATGTGCGCCCGAATCAGATGCCGAGGCAGCAGCAGAACGTGCGCCCGAACCAGATGCCGCGCCAGCAGCAGGGCATGCGCCCGAATCAGATACCTTGGCAGCAGAATGTGCGCCCGAACCAGATGGCAGGACGGCAGAATGTGCGCCCGAACCAGATGCCGGGACAGCGGACGCAGAGTGCAGGCGGGGCTGCCATGGCAGGCTGCCGCAGACCGCAGCCTAATCAGGCGGAGAATGACATATTAAAACGTGCCACAGAGAATGTGAGCGAGAACGATGGGGATGAACTGGAGCAGCAGATGATGGCGGGAGCACACGAACTCGTCAACGCGATCGATATTGACAGTGCCAGTGAACTGATGCATGAGGTGGAGGATCTGATGATTATGGGTTATCAGGCAAATCTGCCGTTTGAGCGCGATTTTATCGCGGAGGGAGTGGCAATGCTGAACGGTTATGAGCTGGATATGGGTGCATAAAGATACGGCAGGACAGCAAAGAGGGACAGAAGGAAGGTTACAGGAATGGAAAGAGTGAGAATCCCGCAGAGCGGGGAGATCTATCGTCACTTTAAAAACAGACTTTATCAGGTCATCGCAGTGGCAACACATTCGGAGACCGGAGAAAAACTGGTCATTTATCAGGCTCTCTACGGAGATTATCAGGTATATGCGAGACCGCTCGCCATGTTTGTGAGCGAGGTCGATCGTGAAAAATATCCGGATGCGGCGCAGACCTATCGTTTTGAACGCGTGGACCGGAGCGAACTTGCGGGCGCTGGCAGCGGACGCATGGAGCGGGCTGAGGCGCGGAAGCAGGCACAGGCGACGGCATCGTTTGCGGACGAGGTGCAGGAGACGGAGGCAGAAGAGCTGACGGATCAGATCCGGGTAAGCCAGATGGAGCAGTCGCTTTCCGATGAGGTGAATCCGAAGCTGATGCAGTTTTTTGACGCTGATACGCTGGAAGAAAAATATAATATTCTGGTGTCGATGCGGGATGAGGTGGACGACCATCTCATCAACAGCATGGCGGTTGTGCTGGATGTTGTGATTCCGGAGGGACCGGTGGCGGACCGCTATGAGCAGTTGAAAGCCTGCATCCGCACAAAGCAGCGCTACGAGACGCAGCGGATGCGCTGACCAGATACGAGAGCAGGAGAGTACATGGAAGAACAGAAGGAAAAATTATCTGCGATTGCGCAGGCCAAACCATATAAAATCATTATCAGCAAACCGGCGGGTGGGGAGATCCCTTACCGCCGGATTGTCATTGAGCGCAAGGAATCCTATTACCAGGCGGCAGCCTATACGGAAAAACAGGTATTTCACGAGAACATACCGCCCGAGAAGCTGGCGGAATATCTGGGGAAAACGGCCGTGGGGCAGTATCTGCAGGTCAATGCCTGGGATGATGCTGCAGAGCATATATATCTGTGTTCCAAAAAGGGAAAAGTAACCTACAAGACGAAAAAGAATGTGCAGACGGCGGCAAAGGCAAGCGGGAGCCACAACCGCAAAAAGCAGTATATTCTGGAGGAGGGAACGCCGATAGAACCGCTTGTGGATATGGGAGTGTTTACACCCGAAGGAAAAGTCGTGCGCACGATGTATGACAAGTTCCGGCAGATCAACCGTTTTTTGGAGATGGTCGGTGATGCGGTCGGGGACGATACATCAGAAACACTTCACATCATTGATTTTGGCTGTGGAAAATCTTACCTGACATTCGTGCTGTATTACTATTTTACGGAGATTCAGAAAAGAAACGTGCAGATTGCAGGGCTTGACCTGAAAGCGGACGTGATTAAGAACTGCAATGCCGCCGCGAAAAAGTACGGCTATGAGAATCTGCATTTTGAGGTGGGAGACATTAACGGATACCGCACGGATGCGCCGGTGGATATGGTGGTGACGCTTCACGCCTGCGACACTGCGACGGATTATGCACTGTACAACGCCATCATGTGGAACGCGCGCATGATACTTTCCGTGCCGTGCTGCCAGCATGAATTAAACGGACAGATCCAGTCAGAGGATCTGGGACTGATGACGCGCTACGGAATTATTAAGGAGCGCTTTGCGGCACTTGCCACGGACGCAATCCGCGCGAATCTGCTCGAGTGCTGCGGTTATAAGACGCAGGTGCTGGAATTTGTAGACTTTGCCCATACGCCGAAGAACCTTCTGATCCGCGCAGTGAAAAAAGGCGGATCCGATGCGGCGAGAGCGATTGTGCCTGCCGCCGTCCGCAAGCGGTACCTCGGCGAGGTGGAGCGCATGATGGAGGAGTTCCATCTGGATCCGACTTTGTACCGCCTGTTAAAGGAGGAGGGGCGCCTGGGCTGATGCCCCGGTTCAGGAAGAAAAGGTGCGCTGGCTTAAGGTGCTGTTGTGATATTTTGTGGAGAACGTGACGTCCTCGCCGAACCACTCGGGCGGGACAAACGTATTCGCTTCCTCCTCAGTCTCAAACTCGACTTCCGCGAGCACGAGCGGGGCAAGCGCTCCCTCAAATACATCCAGCTCAATGGTATATTTTTCCGCGAGCGGAATCAGATAGCGGCGCTTCTGAATCAGAAGACCGTCAATTTTTTCTTTTAAATGGGTGAAGGACTCTTCGTTCAGGGGAAGATTATATTCCTCACGGACCATGAGTCCTTTTCCCTTGTAAGTCAGAATATAGCGGTCATTGCTGCGCCGGATGCGCACGACCGGGTTCGTGCTCAGATAGCCCTGCTCAATCTGCCTGCAGGGGTACTGCTCCAAGTGGTCCGGCAGGATCTTGACGAGATACTTGCGTTCGATTTCCATGTGAATTCCTTTCCGGCTGCCGCAGGGAGTGTTCCGGCTGGCGGCAGACATGCTGATGCATTGATTGTGTATTGATTCTATCATAGCACGTTTTTGCAAAGTGTGGTACCATGTGAATTAAGCAATGAGCAGCATTTCGAGCGTGCACTGCGTAACATAGCGAAAGCCCGACAGCGAGGAATGAGCAGCGTTTCGAGCGTGCACTGCGTAGCATAGCGAAAGCGAAGAAAAAGAAAAGAGGAGAATTGCGATGAGTAAAATTGGAATTTTTATGGCAGACGGATGTGAGGAGATCGAGGGACTGACCGTGGTGGATATTGTGCGCCGCGCGAAGATGGACATTACGATGATCTCTGTGAACGGAAAAAGAGAAGTGACCAGTTCCCACGGCGTGACCTTTTTGACGGACGCTGTGGCGGAGGAAGTGGATTATGACGCACTTGACGGGATCGTGCTGCCGGGCGGAATGCCGGGAACACTGCATCTGCTCGACCATGCGACGGTAAACGAAGTGATTAAGAAGTTTGCGGGCGAGGGAAAACTGGTGGCAGCCATCTGCGCGGCACCGAGCGTCCTCGGAGCTGCTGGTATTCTGGAGGGCAGACGCGCAACCTGCCATCCGGGGTTTGAGGAAAAGCTGACGGGTGCGGCAACGAGTGAGGACGCCGTGGTTGTGGACGGAAACATCATCACAAGCCGCGGAATGGGAACCGCAATCCCGTTTGCACTCGAGATTGTTCGCTATTTTGCGGATGATGCGGCAGTGGAGCACATCAAGGACGGACTGGTATATCACGTGGTGCAGTAATAAGTGTCTGCCAGAGTCCTCCATGCGGCGTGTTTTATGGGCTGCCGCTTTCCGTGTATTGCTTCTTTTAGCGATAAGTAATATATAAGTAATATTATGAGAAGTACACCGTTACGATTTCGGGTGGAATGCCTATGGAACATTCGTTGGAGAAAAATGCGTGCAATTTTTCCAGCCGGATGACTGCATCTGATTCCGTGTCTCTTCCACGTTTGGACACCTGGTGGGCGCATGTCCGACACACCGGAGACAATGGGCGGACTTTCTGGCAGCACTAACTGTGCTCCCTCATAGACAATATTAAACCGCGCGAACCGAAACTCGCTGCTATCAGCTATTGAAATCAGGGCAGATAGCAGCTCAGACATCGGCTTCGCGCGGTTATGTTTTTTTCGGGAGCACAGGTAAGTGCTGCACAAAAGTCCTACAAATTGTCTCGCGGAGTGCGGACATGCCCCGCCGGAGTGCTCCAAACTTGGAAAGACACGGATCATCGCAGCTGCAAATCACGGCTGGTTAGAAATGCCGTATTTTTTGTACCGAATGCTCCGGCTGTCTTTCTCTGGGAATCGCAGGACATATACTTTCTGCAATATTGCTTACCGCCAAAGGGGAACCGTGCCTGTCTCCGGTGGTGGCTTCTTCGCGGGGAGTTACCACATGGATTTGTAATATTTATTGCGGTATTTTTTGGGAGTCATACCGGTAAAGTTCTCGAACGTCTGGATAAAGTGGCTCTGCGAAGAAAAGGAAAGGTAATTGGCAATGTCTATGATGGACTTGTCAGAGTAGCGCAGGAGATGCGTTGCCTTTTCTATTTTTTTCTCGCGGATATAGTCACTGATGGAAATGCCGAGGTTCTGTTTGAATACCCGGGAGAGATAGCTCTCGGATAATCCGGTATATTCTGCCAGCATGGCGACGGTAATGCGTTCTTTGATATGACTGTAAATATAATCCACACACTGTACGACCGGCTTGGATAAGATGGAACTTTTTTTCTGAAGAACCATCTTGCCGGTAAAGTCTTTAGCCATTTCATGGTGAAGATCCGCAATCTGCCGGACGGTTGTGCAGGTGTCCATTTTCAGAATGTAAAAGTCGCTCAGACGATAGGCCTGTTCCGGCTCCAAACCGCCGTCAATGCAGTAGCGTGTAAGCATGGCGGCAGTGACTACAAAATGATATTTTATGTTGGTAAGCGCATTGCGCGAGAGCACACCGGTTCCCTCCAGATGGATAAATGCATCCTCTTTGCAGTTGGCGACAACAGTTTCCATATCGCCTGTTTTGACTGCCGTATAAAAGGAATATTCCACGGTTGGCGGTCGGTGAAGGGTCTCAAGTTCACTGCTTTTTAATTCGGTCTCGTACCATTCTTCTGAAAAGGCCATCGGCTGTTTCCTCCGTAAAATAAGAATATGGTTATTATGACATGAATCTGATATTTTTACAATTGATTTAGTATATTCCAGTCATAAAATTCAGTACAATTCTATCTGTAATCAAGAAGACGGCAGACATTATAGGGAAAGGGTCTGACGTTGAAAAACTAAAATACAGGGAGGAATTGAAGTATGAAACAGCGGGTTATCAGCTTAATGCTGACAGTGGCTATGGGGGCTACTTTACTTGCAGGATGTGGAAGCAGTGCCACAGACAGTGCCAATGCCGGAGCAGACAGCGGCAAGGAGAGTGCAGCGGCTGCAGGCACAGAGTTGGACGAGAAAGATTTCAGTGGTGAGGGAAAGGTAATTAACATCTATTCCTGGAACGATGAGTTCCGTACACGTCTTGAGGCAGTATATCCGGAGGTGAAATCTACTTCCTCAGACGGAACGGTAACAACGCTGAAGGATGGAACAGAGATTCACTGGGTGATCAATCCGAATCAGGATGGTGTTTATCAGCAGAAGCTGGATGAAGCGCTTATGAATCAGGCAGATGCTGCGGCAGATGACAAGGTAGATATCTTCCTGTCCGAGACGGATTATGTATTTAAATATACCGATAAGGATGCGGATGTTGCCATGCCTCTGACAGATCTTGGAATTGATCCTGAGACGGATCTGGCGGATCAGTATGATTTTACGAGAACTACGGCGTCTGATTCTGACGGTGTGCAGAGAGGATCTACCTGGCAGTGCTGTCCGGGACTTTTAGTATACCGCCGCGATATTGCAAAGGATGTATTCGGAACAGATGATCCTGAGGCAGTCGGCGAGAAGGTGAAGGACTGGGCAACCATCAAGGACACCGCGGCAGAGTTAAAGGCAAAAGGATATTATACCTTTGCATCCTATGCGGATACGTTCCGTCTGTACGGCAACAGTATTGATGAATCCTGGGTTCAGCCGGGAGATACCACCGTCAAAGTAGATCAGAAAATCATTAACTGGGTGAATGATTCTAAGGAATGGCTGGATGCCGGTTATCTGGACAGCAACATCAAGGGTCAGTGGAATGATGACTGGAATAAGTCCATGGGCTCCCAGTCCAAGGTTTTTGCATTCCTGCTTCCGGCATGGGGCATTGACTTTGTGCTGAATCCGAACTGGGATGGAGAGGCCGGCAACTGGGCAGTTACGAACCCGCCACAGGAATATAACTGGGGTGGTTCCTACATCCATGCGGCAACAGGAACAGATAATGTAAAATATGCGAAGGATATTATTCTTGCAATGACAAGCAATCAGGACAACCTGTTAAAGATTTCACAGGATTACTCTGATTTCACGAATACGAAGTCCGGAATGGCAGAGGCAGCAAAGGATGATGCAGACTTCTCGTCAGAATTCCTTGGCGGACAGAATCCGTTTGTCTACTTTGCACCGGTAGCTGAGAATATCAAGATTGCTCCGTTATCTGCATACGATCAGGGATGCGTGGAACTGATTCAGAATTCGTTCAGCGATTATCTGCAGGGAAATGTAGATTTTGATAAGGCAAAGGCAAACTTTGAGACAGCAATCAAAGAGCGTTATCCGGATATCACAGAAGTTCAGTGGCCGGAATAAGACCATGACTGCGGAGCAATTTTGCTCCGCAGAACTATTATGGCAGAGAGGGCAAAGGAATGAAAAAAAAGAAAAAAAGTATCAGCTATGGAAAATGGGGACAGATATTTATTCTTCCGTTTTTTATTATCTATTTTATTTTTTCGCTGATTCCGTTGGCAGATACCGTCAGATACAGTTTTTATGAATATTACCGTTCCGGAATTAAGGAGGTCGGACCTAATTTCGTTGGAATGGCAAATTATATCAGTCTGCTGAAATCCGATATGCTGGCATATGGAAAAAACACGCTGATTCTGTGGCTGATCGGTTTTATCCCGCAGATTGTGATCGCACTTGTTCTTGCGAGCTGGTTTACGGATGCCAGATTAAAGATACATCACAAACAATTTTTTAAGGTTGTCATTTATCTGCCCAATCTGATCATGGCATCTGCATTTGCACTTTTATTTTTTACACTGTTTTCCACGAGTGGACCGGTCAATTCCATTCTGATGTCTCTGGGATGGATCAATAGCCCGATTGATTTTATGGGATCTGTTTTTGGCACGCGTTCCCTGATTGGACTTATGAATTTCCTGATGTGGTTTGGCAATACGACGATTATGCTGATGGCAGCAATCATGGGAATCAGTGTGGAGGTATTTGAGGCCTGCGAGATCGATGGGTGCAACAGTCTGCAGAGATTTTTCTATATTACGCTTCCGATGATCCGGCCGATTCTTGCATATACACTGATTACCTCGATTATCGGCGGATTGCAGATGTTTGATGTGCCACAGATCTTAACGAACGGTCAGGGAAATCCGGACCGGACATCCATGACACTGATCATGTTCTTAAATAATCATTTAAAGAGCAAGAACTATGGTATGGCAGGGGCATTATCTGTTTATCTGTTCATCATCAGTGCGATCTTATGTTTTATCGTGTATAAGATGACAAATGATAATGATCCGGACGGATCGAAGGCAGCGGCGAAAAAAGCTGCCAGAGAAGAAAGAAGAAGGAGGAGATAAAACATGAAATCAAAATCAGGAAACAGTTTGCGGAGTGTTCTGGCGCATATTGTGTTGATTGTACTGTCATTTATGTGTCTGTTCTTCTTCTATATTCTGATTATCAATGCAACCCGTTCTCATGCGGAGCTGCAAAAGGGGTTTTCGGCATTGCCGGGCACCCATCTGCTGGAAAATTTAAAGAATGTGGCAAATGACGGAAGCTTCCCGATGTTCCGCGGAATTATAAACAGTATCTGTATCTCGACTGCCTGTGCGGGTTTGTGTACTTACTTTTCCGCGTTGACGGCATATGGTCTGTATGCTTATGAATTTAAGACCAGAAAGATAGCATTTACCTTTATCATGGCAATTTTGGTCATGCCGACTCAGGTAACGGCAATGGGATTTTTGCGGCTGATCACGAAAATGGGGTTGTATGATACCTGGTATCCGCTCATTATTCCAAGCATCGCGTCGCCTGCGGTATTCTATTTTATGTACAGCTACCTGCAGTCATCACTGCCCCTGTCCTTAGTGGAGGCGGCAAGAATCGACGGCTCAGGCGAATTCAGGACGTTTAACTGTATTGTGCTGCCGATTATGAAGCCGGCGCTCGCGGTACAGGCGATTTTCACTTTTGTCGGTTCCTGGAATAACTACTTTGTTCCGGCACTGATTCTTCAGACCAAGAGCAAAATGACAGTGCCGATCTTAATTGCGACATTGCGTGGAGCAGACTATATGAACTTTGACATGGGAAAAGTTTACATGATGATTACGGTGGCGATTGTGCCGATCATTGTGGTATATCTTTTATTATCAAAATATATTATCGCCGGTGTGACACTTGGTGGAGTGAAAGAGTAAACACGATCTGGACAGAGAATCATATGGAAGAAAATTCTGTATGGTTCTTTCTGTCATTTTGAAGGGAAAAGCAGAGAATATGGAAAAAAGAGAATGGAGATATAGTGGAACCATAGAGGAAAGAACGTCCATCCGGGAGCAGGTGCATGATGTTCTGGCAAGAAAAGTGGCAGAAGAGGCAATGGTTTTATTAAAAAATGAATCGCTTCTGCCGCTGCCTTTGGATGTTCCTATGGCGCTGTTTGGAAGCGGGGCAAAAAAGACGGTAAAAGGTGGAATCGGCTCCGGGGATGTCAACAACCGGAAGACAATTTCTGTCTATCAGGGACTGCTGGAAGCGGGCGCAATGATCACAAGTGAAGCGTGGCTGTGCGACTATGAAAAGCGGTATGAGCAGGCGAGAGAGGAATGGAAAAAACTGGTTCTCGAAGAAACAAAACGGGTTGAGAATCCGTTTGACGCATATTCCAATCATCCGTTCTGTTTCCCGGAGGGAAGAGCGGTTACAGAACAGGACATTGCCGGGGCAGGGGTGGCAGTTTATGTGCTGAGCCGCATTTCAGGTGAGGGAAGTGACCGCAGAAAAGAGCGTGGCGACTATGAATTAAGCCGCAGGGAACAGGAAGACCTGTTATTTTTGAATGAAAAAAAGATTCCGGTAGTGCTCCTGCTGAACACCGGTGGTCCGGTAGAACTGACAGATATTTTAGAGCAGGCAAAAAATATACGGGCTGTGTTAAATATTTCCCAGCCGGGACAGACAGGTGGTTATGCGGTGGCGGACATCCTGTTTGGAAAGGCGGTTCCAAGTGGAAAATTAACGGCAACATGGGCGAGACATTACGGGGATTATCCGTCAGCGGATACTTATGGATACAGGAACGGAGATCTGGAAAAGGAAGAATACCGGGAGGAAATTTTCGTTGGATACCGTCATTTTGACCGGGAAAATCTGCCGGTATTATTTCCGTTCGGGTACGGACTTTCCTACACATCATTCTACATCCGCCAGCGGTCTGTACGCGAGGAAACGAATTCCCTGGAACTTGCAGTGGCTGTGCAGAATACGGGTGGAACCTATGCCGGTAAGGAGACAGTGCAGGTCTATGCGACACTCCCGCAGACCGGAATGGAAAAGGAAAAAAAGCGGCTGGTGGGATTTGCCAAAACAAAATGTCTGCTGCCGGGGGAAATACAGCAGCTGGAGATTAAAATACCAAAAAACATGCTTGCAAGTTTTTCGGAAGAACAGAGTGCCTGGTATCTGGAAGCCGGAACGTATGGCATATGGATCGGTGCCGATTCACAAAAGTTAGAACAGGCAGGGGAATTTGATGTGTACGAACGGACGATCACAGAGCACACATGCCGGCTGGAGGCAGCAGAGAGCGATGCAGGAAAACTTTCTGCCGCTGAAGAGCAAAAAGTGCATCTGACCGGAAAAATACCGGCAGAGGAACTGATTCCGCTCTTATATGGCCATGTGGAACAAAACAGCAGTACACTCGGCGCGGCGGGAATCCGTGTCCCGGGATCAGCGGGAGAGACAACACATGCGCTGGAACAGCCCTATGGAATAAGGTCGTTAATCATGGCGGACGGACCGGCAGGAATCCGGCTGCATCAGTCGTATGAGGTAGACGCAGATTCGGGGAAAGTCTATGGAAAAAGTGTACTGGGAGCACTGGAAAATGGCTATCTGGAGCCGATGCAAAAGCATGAGAATGCCAAGACCTACTATCAGTTCTGTACGGCGTTTCCGGTCGGAACGGCAATGGCGCAGACCTGGAATGAGGAACTGCTGCAGTCTTTCGGAAGAGCGGTATCACATGAAATGAAAGAATTCCATATTGATCTGTGGCTGGCACCGGGAATGAATATCCAGAGAAATCCGCTGTGCGGGCGGAATTTTGAATACTATTCGGAAGATCCATTTCTCTCAGGCAAGATGGCTGCTGCGGTTGTCCGCGGTGTACAGGAGGAGGGAACCTGTGGAGCTGTGATCAAGCATTTTGCATGCAACAATCAGGAAGACAACCGTATGGGGGTCGATGTGCATATTTCAGAGAGAGCCCTAAGGGAGATCTATCTTAGGGGATTTGAGATTGCAGTCAAAGAAAGCGCACCGGTTGCAATCATGACATCCTACAACCGGGTCAATGGAGTTCACGCGGCAAACAGCAGAGCGCTATGCACTGTAATTGCCAGAGAAGAGTGGGGATTTGACGGTGTACTCATGTCGGACTGGAGTACAACAGCGCCGGAAGACGGCAGTATTCCATGGAAGTGTATCGAAGCCGGAAATGATCTGATTATGCCGGGAAGTGAGAAAGATGATGCGGATATCCGGCAGGCGTATGCAGACGGAAGGCTGTCGGAAAAGGAAATCCGTCTCTGTGCGGGAAGAATTATTTCACTGATAAATAAATTAGATAAAAAGACAAAAAAGTGACATTGGAAAGACAAGAAACAGGTAGTCTCCATGACTGTCTCCTGTTATACTCTGCTCATAAGGTACACTTATGGAAAGGAGCACAAACAGGGGGGAATCATGGAGATTTATTCAATTAAAGACGAAAAGTTCCGCAGGTATGGGAAAGTCTGGAGCGGCTTTGACTGCACGAGACTGATCCGCGAGATGGAACACACGCCGCTGCCGGAGGATGTCATTTATGTGCCATCCATGGAGGAACTGGAGGTGCTGCCGGAGGCGGGAGAGTTTGCCAGACGGATCTACGGCGGACTTCCGATTCAGATCGGTTATTGTAACGGCAGCAATCACAGATTAAATGCGTTGGAGTATCACCGCAATTCGGAGATCAATATTGCGGTGACCAATATGGTGCTGCTGTTAGGATGGCTGCCGGATGTGACCGATGTGTTTACTTATGACACATCCAGGGTGGAAGCATTTTTTGTCCCGGCGGGAACGGTTGTTGAGATGTATGGAACGACACTTCACTATGCGCCGTGCAATGACGGGGAGGAAGGATTTAAATGTATTGTGATTCTTCCGAAAGGAACGAATACAGAGATTGATTTTGCCTTGCCCAAAAGCGGAGAGGATGCGCTTATGACTGCGAAGAACAAGTGGCTGATCGCACATGAGGAAGCAGGAATCCGTGGTGTTTTTAACGGACTTTTGGGGGTCAATATTGAGGTGTAAGAAAGATACAGGAAAAACGGAACAGGAAGGTTTCTATTTTTGAAACGGAAAGGAGATTTTTATGAACAAAGAAAATATGCCGGAGATTAAGATCGGAGTTGTGGCAGTCAGCAGAGACTGCTTCCCGGAGAGCCTGTCGGTGAACCGGAGAAAGGCGTTAATGGACGCTTACACGAAAAAGTACGGAAAGGATCACATCTATGAATGTCCGATCTGCATCGTGGAGAGCGAAATACATATGGTGCAGGCACTGGAGGATGTGAAGGCGGCCGGGTGTGATGCACTGGTCGTATACCTCGGCAATTTTGGACCGGAGATCGCCGAGACACTGCTGGCAAAGCATTTTGACGGACCGAAAATGTTTATCGCTGCGGCGGAAGAATCCGGGGACAGTCTGCTGGATGGCAGAGGGGATGCTTACTGTGGAATGTTAAATGCCAGCTATAACTTAAAGCTTCGCAATATCAGGGCATACATTCCGGAGTATCCGGTTGGAACGGCAGAGGAATGTGCGGACATGATTCATGAATTTGAGCCGATCGCCCGCGCGGTAGTTGCGCTTTCCAATTTAAAGATCATAAGCTTCGGACCAAGACCGTTAAATTTCCTTGCCTGCAACGCACCGATAAAGCAGCTTTACAATCTGGGTGTGGAGATTGAGGAAAATTCAGAGCTTGATTTATTCGAGGCGTTCCATAAACATGACGGGGATGAGAGAATCCCGGCGGTTGTGGCAGAGATGGAGGCGGAGCTTGGAGCCGGGAATAAAAAGCCGGAAGTGCTTGCAAAGCTGGCGCAGTATGAACTGACCTTAAAAGACTGGGTGCGCGATCACAAGGGCTACCGCAAGTATGTGGCGATTGCGGGCAAGTGCTGGCCGGCATTCCAGACACAGTTCGGTTTTGTCCCGTGTTACGTCAACAGCCGTCTGACCGGACAGGGAATTCCGGTGTCCTGCGAGGTGGATATTTACGGCTGTTTAAGCGAGTTCATCGGCACCGTGGTGAGCGAAGATGCCGTGACACTGCTTGACATCAATAACTCGGTGCCGGCAGATATGTATGAGGAAGAGATCGAGGGAAAATATCCATATACGTTAAAGGACACCTTTATGGGATTCCACTGTGGAAATACCACTTCCGGAAAGCTTGCGTTCTGTGAGATGCGCAATCAGAAGATCATGGCGAGAAGCCTTCCGGTCGAGGTGACAAACGGAACCCTTGAGGGGGACATCATGCCGGGGGACATTACGTTTTTCCGTCTGCAGAGCACCGCAGACTGCGAGCTCCGCGCTTATATCGCACATGGGGAGGTACTTCCGGTGGCGACAAGATCTTTTGGATCGATCGGTGTTTTCGCCATCCCTGAGATGGGAAGATTTTACCGCCATGTGCTGATTGAGAAGAATTTCCCGCACCACGGCGCGGTGGCATTCGGACATTACGGCAAGGCGCTGTACGAAGTATTTAAGTATATCGGTGTGCCGGTGGAGGAGATCGGTTATAACCAGCCGGCAGGCGTGCGCTATCCGACGGAGAATCCGTTTGCATAGAAAAGTCTTGCAGTGCATAGCGAAGTCTTGCAATGATAAGAAAAGGGGAGAGTATGTTATATATAGGAATTGATCTTGGCACATCAGCAGTAAAATTGCTGCTGATGGATGTCGATGGTAAAATAAAAAAAATTGCATCGCGCACCTACGATCTTTCATTTCCACATCCGGGCTGGTCGGAACAGAATCCGGCAGACTGGTATGAACAGTCGATCGACGGCTTAAAAGAACTTCTGGCGGAATGTGATAAAAGCCGGGTGGCGGGGATCAGCTTCGGGGGGCAGATGCATGGTCTGGTGACATTGGATGAGCGGGATGAAGTGATTCGTCCGGCGATCCTCTGGAACGACGGGCGCACGGCAGAAGAGACCGATTACTTAAATCAGGTGATCGGAAAGGAAACACTGTCGGGATATACCGCGAATATTGCCTTCGCCGGATTTACGGCGCCAAAGATTCTCTGGATGCAAAAGCATGAGCCAGATCTGTGGAAACGGGTGAAAAAGATCATGCTGCCGAAAGATTATCTCGCATACCGCCTGTCCGGAACGTTCTGCACCGATTATTCGGACGCCTCCGGTATGCTGCTCCTTGATGTGGAACACCGGGCATGGTCGGAGCAGATGCTTGAGATCTGCCATGTGGAAAGAGAGCAGCTTCCGAAGCTTTATGAGAGCTATGAGGTGGTGGGAACCTTAAAGCCAGAGATCGCGGAAGAACTGGGACTTTCTCCCGAGGTAAAGATCATTGCGGGAGCGGGCGATAATGCGGCGGCAGCCGTCGGCACCGGGACGGTCGGTGAGGGGAGATGCAACCTGTCGCTTGGAACGAGCGGCACGCTCTTTATCTCCAGTGAAAAGTTTGGTGTGGACGCACACAATGCCCTGCATTCCTTTGATCACGCGGATGGCGGTTATCATCTGATGGGGTGTATGCTCTCGGCGGCATCCTGCAACAAGTGGTGGATGGATGAGATTTTAAAGACGACGGAGTATGCGCGGGAGCAGGAAAAGATTAAAAATCTGGGAGAAAACCGGGTATTTTTCCTGCCTTATCTGATGGGGGAGCGCTCTCCGCACAACGACCCGGATGCGAGAGCCATGTTCCTTGGAATGTCGATGGACACCACACGGGAAGATATGACGCAGGCGGTGTTAGAAGGCGTAGCGTTCGGCCTCAGGGATTCCCTCGAGGTGGCGCGCAGTCTGGGCATCCGGATCGAACGCTCCAAGATCTGCGGCGGCGGTGCAAAGAGCCCGCTGTGGAAGAAGATCCTTGCGGCTGTTTTAAACCTTAAGCTTGATCTCATAGAGAGCGAGGAGGGACCGGGATATGGCGGAGCGATCCTTGCGGCAGTGGGCTGCGGGGAATATGAGAGTGTACAGGCGGCATGTGAGAAGCTGGTGCATGTTGTTGACACCGTTGAGCCGGATCCGGTGCTGGTGGAGAAGTATGAGGCGCGCTATCAGGAATTCCGGAAGCTGTATCCGGCTGTGAAAGAGTTTTTCTGATGGTGCAGATGGCGAAGCATCCGTTGGCGGATCATGGAATGGAAAAGTTTTAGGCGGATGATGGAGCGGTTTTTGGAGACTGTAGACAGATACGGGAGAGTTATGGAGGCAGAAGCAGAACAGAAGTATTTAAACTTGTTGGAGCAGCAGATTGCAGAGGGGAGTTATCGACCGGACTGGGCGTCGCTTGCGGGGGCGCCTGTGCCGGACTGGTTTTTGCGGGAAAAGCTTGGAATCTTTTTACACTGGGGACTTTACAGTGTGCCCGCCTGCACCAATGAATGGTATTCCAGAAATATGTACATCAAAGGAATGCCGGCGTATGAACATCACAGGAAAACGTATGGAGAACAGCGGGAGTTTGGTTATAAAGACTTTATCCCGCTGT
>OFMA01001095.1_pt1 | contig 18430 bp, 17 predicted proteins | sample 1541011 | NCBI WGS metagenome assembly OFMA01 (sample SAMN04209225, study PRJEB22552) | human gut metagenome | biome: gut; material: feces | host: Homo sapiens | place: USA: Oklahoma
GGACATCTTCAAGTACATAGAGCTCTATTACAATAGGGTGCGCATGCATTCCACCCTGGGCTACATGTCTCCAGTGGAATACGAGCGGCAATACGCTTGAGGATCCTTAAAAGAAAGTCCAGTTTATCCTTCCCACTCCAGCCTGGATGCGTCTAGGCGGTCCAGGAAATCGTCCGCACCGCTTTGCCACATTTTATTGTCTGGAAGACTATCGCCCCATAAGAAGCCAATGCGGCAATCAACATTCGAAGAAGTCCAGAAGATAATAAGTCTCCTCATCGCGCAAGACCGCCGGAGAGCATGCTACACACAGTCGAAATTTTAAATACCGAGCATCGGAATCTAACGCACATCCATAAACTAGCAATCATTGGCAAAGCTTCCATTCTTCCAGGGCCACAGAGCCAAGGTGAAAGATTATTATTAGCTGCAACCGCTGCCAGATTGTCACCGTGCTTCGATCAAGCATGTGCAACTAGACTTGTACATTTCATAGCTTAATATCCATCCCAGCAACGATAGTCATTCGGATATAAGCAGGTTGATTCAGACAATCCCGCCGAATAGGGAGTTCTAACGTAATAACCATAATATTGATAACTACTCAGCCAGGAACCAAACGAAACCTCGGGACGCCAAGAACGCAATCACTGATAGCACACCCATTCCCGCCCCGTCTCCCGATTCCCCATCGGGGGCATCATCCTGGACGGAAATAGAACTAACAACGGTTCTTTGATAGATTCAGATTCATTAGAACGAAGCCACAACGGAGGAGTTCATGGATGCGACGCCATACGCCCGAAGCGATTTCGCACCACCATGCACGGCGTCACGGCGGCAGAGCTACGCCACGCGTGGGGTCACCAAGGCGATGTCCCCACGCTGTCCGCGCGACGTGTAAAAATCTTGCCTACGACCATGGGCACCGTTATGATTTAACGAAGGAGGAAACATGGAAAACCGGGACGAATTGAAATACAGCGCGATGGACATCGCCAAGTACGCAGTCAACAGGCAGTACAAGTCCAACAGGCCCATAAGCAACCTACAGCTCCAAAAAATACTCTACTTTTTACAGATTGTCTTCACGAGCAAGACTGGCCACCTACTGTTCGCCGATCAATTCGAGGCATGGCCTTATGGACCAGTAATCAGGGACGTCTATGTCAAATTCGCTGACTGCGGAGGCTACCCGATAAGGCGTGAATTCAATATCGCCATCGATGACCGAACCAAGCCGTTTCTGGACGCTGGTATTGACACACTCGCCAAAAAGTCCCCATGGGATCTCGTAAGGGTGTCCCATGCAGAAGGGTCACCATGGGACACCGTATACAATCTCGACGGCAAACACAAGGGCATTATCCCCAACAAGTTGATAATGCAGTGCGCACTCGGTGCGAACGTGAGGCGCCAGGATGGATAACCAAGCATACGAGACGGCGCTCGAGAGCTTCAGCGGAGTTCTAGAGATGCTCTCCGCCGGCATCAAGAAGTTGACAAAGACCCCGCTGGATGTTCCAGAAATAGCAGAAAACGATGACGATTCCAGAAAACGCGAAGCGTTACGACTCATGCTCAAATCGCTCGCCAGCGTAGACAACAAGTCGGCACTATCAACGGATGACATCGACAGGGCCTCCGACTTTTTCGCAAGGCTGTACGGAGGACGGGAGCCATATCGACACAGGTACGCCGACGTTTGCAACATCATCTTTAGCGAGATGGATCAATCCAACGGGGAGCTAGACGACGGCGTGCCGTACTCCGTCAACTGCCTTGCAGAGAGTATTCGAATTATTCACGAACACATGGTCGTCAATGGACAGAACGCACAAGCAAGAAGTGTCCTAAAGCTTGCTGACCACATTGACCTTGAGAAAACGAGACTGGGCCACTACATCAACCAGCAACAGGCCATGCGCGAATTCCAAGAAGCGGTTGCGGAAGCCAAGAGGGAAAGAATCGAAGTAGACCGTGAATTCACCGAACGACTCGAGAAGACAAGGATGGAGTACATCGCGGTTCTTGGCGTTTTCGCTGCAGTCGTGCTCGCGTTCAACGGAGGGGTCGGATTCTCCACATCATCCCTGAGCGCCCTCGGAATTGACAGCGGCATCAGAGCGCTCGTATTCCAAACGGCCCTGGTCGGATTCGTCCTCATCAACACGATATGCATTTTACTTGTATTCATCTGGAAGATGTCCTTCAGCCATCAGAAAATCGAACTGGGCAGATGGCCGAGAAATTGCCTCGTTGCAACCGAGTCAATTCTCTTCCTCATAATGCTAGCGACCGTCGCGCTGAGCTATCCACCCATTAGGCAGCGGATAGGCCTATAAAACGTCGAAATCCTAATCGTCCTCAGCTGAATTGCTTCAGAAACTTGAGCACCCGAAATAGCGACAAGTTGTTACGTGCCAAGACGTTGATTACGCCGACGATGCGTGACATCGGGGGCAAGCCCCGCATGCGCTGTGAGGACGGTCCCAATTGTAATGCTCGATGAAGGAGTCGAGGGCCTCGGCCCTGGACTCCTTACTCTCCCAAGCGTGAGCGTACTGCCACTCCTGCGCGAGCGTCCGGTTCATGCGTACGAACTTTCCGTTCTGCCAGGACTCAAGGGCCTGGTGTACTTGTGCCTTATGCCCCGGCCCTCGAGCAGCGTGTTGAAGTCGCGCGACCGGTACGCCGGCCCGTTGTCGCCATGTCCCGCTCGACCGCGACGCCAAGCCCATCGAAGAACTCCAGCGCCCGCTGCATGAACGCGCGGGCCGTGGCCTTCTTCTCGTCGGGCAGTCGCTCGGCGTAGGCCACCCCGCGTTAACGTCAATCAATTTTTAACCGATTCCGCCAATCGGCCGCGCCATCTCCGCCAACGCGAACTCACCGTTCGCACCAACGTAAATACGCCGGTTCCGCCTACCCCTCCCACCGCTTCTCAGCCGGCAGGTCCTTCAGCCAGCAGGACCTGCCGGCTATCTTTATCAGGTTGGCATTAGTGGCAGACCCGGTCGGCGATGACACTCGCCGTAACCTCGTCCCCGAAGACCTTCGTCCAGCCGACTATCCCGACGTTGGTCGTGATCACGGTCGACCGCCGCTCGTAGCGGGTGCTCACAAGCTGGAAGAGCAGGTCGGCGCCGCCCTCGTCGATGTCAAGGTAGCCCAGCTCGTCGACTATGAGGAGCTTCGAGTGGGCGTAGCACTTGAGTCCCTTCTTGAGTGCGCCGCGCGACTGGGTGCCCCTCCGAGCCCCGCGGCGCACTCGGCTTCTCGACGCCCGCGCGCCTTAAGGGCGATGCTCGGGGGGGATGCGGCGGCGCTGCTGGACGCCTACGGCGTGGAGGACGTGGCGCTCGGCGACCTCGACCTGGCGCCGGGGCTCATCGAGAGGGCGCGCACCGAGAAGGGCGATGCCCCGCTGGCCTAGCCTAGAAGGAAAAACGGAATAGACGGACCGACCGTTAGGCTGAGTCTGGGAAGAGATGCCGGGCGGCGGGCGGAGCATGGCCACCGGACCTATCGAAACACATCTCACCCGTTCCTTCAACTGGGAAAATGCCGCCCCCGGAGGCCCGAATGGGACCTCCGGGGGCGTTCGGCTAGTTGCAGGAACGGCCTATTCGCTCAATGTGTTCGGCTGAAATCAGAAATCAACCCTTTCAGGTCTTTCTTGAAGATAAGCAGCGGATTAAAGTATCCAACAACTCCCGCATTACATTCAACCCACAGCAAAAAACAGAGCGCTAATACTCCGCTATGCCTTCGGACTCATATAAAAACCTCATATGATCGACGTCAAATCTAAGTGATAGCATATCTATAGATTTGCGTACATCAGAACACAGGCAAACGAATTTAAAAAAGGAATCAGTTAATTCGCTTTCAAACTCTTTGTCGCAAATACGTTTTCCAAGCTCAATAGCTTGGCTCAATTTAGTAGCGACAAAGTGGTTAGAAATAAAACCAAGCATGTTATTAGCCGGGACGATCCTTAACCCAGCCAATAAAGTCTTCGTCTTTGCCCATTGCTTTAAAAATGAGCTTGAGAACTTCGAGATTGCTGCGCCCACAATTGGCTCCGACAAGATAGGTCTCCCCGATCTTCCCTTTGGTCAAAATGAGCCAAACGGCGCGAGCGTGGTCATCGACATGAATCCAATCGCGTACGTTCAGACCGTCCCCCTACAATTTAGGGCGTTCCCCGCGCCAGACGCATGCAATCGAATGCGGAATGAACTTCTCGGGTGCTGATATGGACCATAGTTATTACAGCAATTAGAACTTGTTGCCTGCAGACCATAGGTGCGAATCCAAGCCCTCACAAGCATGTCAGATGCCGCCTTGGAGCTTGAATAGGGGCTGCTCGGCCGATAAGGTGACTCCTCGGAAAATTTGCGCGGGTCATCAAGCGCCAGATCCCCAAACACCTCATCGGTCGAAATATGATGAAACCTGACATGGTGCCTACGAGCAGCCTCCAGGAGCTGATATGTACCCTCGACATTCGTTTTTATAAACGGGCCAGGATCGACAATCGAATTGTCGTTATGAGACTCTGCAGCGTAATGAACAATGACGTCGTGCCCAGGTATCAGCTGATCAAGAAGATCCGAATCGCAAATATCACCAACAACCAGCTCAACCCTACCTTCCGGCAAGCCAGCAATGCTATCTGGATTCGCGGCATAGGTCAGTTTGTCTAATACTGTTATGTGAACATCAGGGGCACTGCTTACCACATAGCGGACAAATGCAGAGCCGCAAAACCCGCAGCCGCCGGTTACCAAGATATTTCGCGGCTCAAACATAATGCCCCCCCCCGGAAGTCCTAGCCAATAAGCTCCTCAATCAACCGTACCGTCTTAAGATACGAATGAGGACGATCGAACTGCTCCTCCGCGATGGCGCGCGCCCTCTCCCCCATCTGCGTACGACGTTGCGGATCTTCGATAAGGTCAATAAGGACGCTGGCCATTCCCTCGGCATCCCCAGGTTTCACGTTTACACCAAAACCATCAGCCTCAACCTTTGCCCTAAACTCCTTGCTGCATGACGTATTCACCATGGGTTTTCCGGCAGCAAGATAGTCGCCAATCTTGGTCACGATGCTCTGGGCGGCTTTTTCCACCAGCGAGTTGATTGTGATGTCGCTCTTGGAAAGCCATGCAGCCATTTGGCTATAAGGCAAATAGCCATGGAACACAACCTCGGCACCGCAAGAATGCGCCACAGCCTTAAGATTGTCACGCTCGGAGCCATCGCCCAAGATTTGCAGCTTAGCCTCAGGGTGAGTTTTCTGCACCAGCGCCATGGCCCTGACCAGCGTCTCCAGGTCATAGCACGCGCTTAGCGTACCTGCATAGGAAACCCAAATGTCACCAGTGGGCTTGTCAATCTTCGAAGCATGCGAAGTAACGCCGGAATCAAACTCGCAAAGCTGGTTTCCAACATAAACTGTTTCGCTCGGTATGCCAGAACGGGCGTCGCGCAAACCACGCTCTCGGTACTCATCCGAAGTTCCCACCACGGCATCAGCCATCTGATAGACAGCTTTGGCCTGTCGATAAAACGGCGCGAACAAGATATCGGAAAGAACGGGAACGTCGAACGCCACACGGAAGGCCTCGGGCCAAAGGTCATTAACATCAACCACAAACGGTATATTAAACTTATGGGCTGCCTTGCCAATTTCCCTGGCAACATCATTAGGCGGAATCTGACAGTAAATCAAATCATAGTCATGATGTTCATCGAAATAATCCGATACACGCTTGGCAACGACGTGATGCGCCCAGATACGCTGGGGGCACATATTCTTGGGGTAGAACGGCTCCTCAATAAATCGAATTGCATAGGCGTCGGTCCCGGCATCAAAATGTTCAACGTCGCGTTGACGTTTTTCCCAATGCTGAAATCCCGAAGTAATAAAATCGACATCATAGCCATGCTCATGTAGCAACGTTGCAAGATATACATAGCGCGTTGCGCCCTTGACCTCATTGCCAAGCTTGGCATCTTGCGTATAGATGGCAATTCGCTTTTTCTCTGTCATATCACTAATCCACTCTCACGGCTTTGTTAGGCACTCGTTTTATCGCGGCGCTCCCCTTTTTCGGCAGCTCGACGATTGCCAAACAAACCGATACGCGAGAAAGCGAACCCAAAACCATTAGTGCGCAACGAATAGACGAACTCCGAGGCAAGATAGGCAACATATGCCGCTTTATTGGCTGAAACAACTACACCGGTGAGCTGAGAGTATGTCTGCTTAAATGCGCCGCTGATGTGTGACATGCCCGAAACGATTTCAGGATTCATGCGTTTAAACAATGCCGCACAGCGAGCCTTAAGTGCCGGATCCTCAAAAGCCCCCTGCTCAACAAGTCCGCCAACATACCTAAAACCGATGGTATAGAAAGACTCGAGAATCCCCTTGTCGGAAATATTAAGTTCATCAACGATATCGGCCATATCATTCCAGCGAACGATAGGGAGATCGCTTGCTTTTTTAGCCGAAGACGACGTAGGGAGGTCTTCGCGGTAGCAATAAAACGAATCATCGGTATACACAATCGAGCGAGCCTGAGCAAGCGTTTGAATCAAGAAGGGATTGTCCACCCATCCGGCACCGGGCACCTCTTTAAAGCGAATGCCAAACTCGTCCAAAAACGAACGTTTGTAAATTGCACTCCAAATGGAAGGGTGATGCTGGATCAGACGAGGATTATCCCGCAACGTAAACGGCTGCTTCTTTGTATTAATTCGCTTGTAATAGGCGCAGTGACACACGTTCTCCTGTGGAGTACCGGGCATACACACACGCCAATATGCCGACTTCACAACATCGGGTTCTCCGTATGCATGGGCAAGATCCATCAGTCTTGTATACATACCAGGCTTAAGGTAATCATCGGGCTCGACAATGGCAATGTATGCACCTCGAGACTCCTCAATACCACGATTGACCGTAGCGCCATACCCCTGGTTCGGCTTATCAATAACGCGAATTCGGGAATCTTTTTTCTCGTGACGCCTCATGATTTCCAATGAGTTGTCAGTCGAGCCATCATTAAGAACAATGACCTCAAGCGATATGAAGTCGTCGGCCTCGATGCTCGTCAGGCACCGATCGAGAAACTGTGCCGTATTAAAACACGGGACAATAACTGAGACCTTTATACGCTCATCAAAATGCAAATTGCTCGGCACTTAAACCCCTTTGGGAACGCAAATCAGAACTGTTTAATCGTAGCACAGCGGTATTAGACGCTAAAAAACTGCTCATACGCCCGCCCCCTACAGCCGCTGGCACACTACGGACACGTGCTGCCGGTCAAAGCCAAAGCCCCAGCGCACGCGGCCAATACCTGGTCGCGGCACGCGAATCTCGTCGATACCGTCACGTTCGATGTCGAGCAGCGCCTGAACCGCCAGCAGCTCCAGACCCAGGGCATCCACGTCGGGGTCATACATCATGTTCATAGTGACAAGCGGACGTTCGTCGAGCATGCCGAGGGTATCGGCCACATCGAGCATCCTTCCCGTAGGGAACACCTGGATATCCCAGCGATCCGCCCCGCGCTTTCGATTGGATGACGGATTGGCATACCCCGGCATACCAAAGCAGAGCCCTTGCAACAGCAGGTGGTATGGCAACGGCGAATCCATCTCGACGACGCCGACTCCCGCGTCACCTAGAATTCGACGCAGCGCCTGCCTCACCATGTCTTCGTCACAGCGACACAACCCGTCACGAAACGCATCGACGTCCCGCACATCCTCGGCGGCGCACTCAAACCATTCAATAATCACGAGACGCAACGCCTGGCGAAGCTCGCCATTGGGCAGACGCAGAGCACGGGAGCGAGCGCTGTTTCCCGGCTCCTCAACCATATCCGTCGTTAAGAAGCCGGACTGGTATAACGCGGCCCACAGGGCATCGTCAGTCGAGGCATCCGACCCGACGGCACCCAGACAAAGCGGAGCTTCAACGCATCCATGCGGTTCAAGTAAATCGAACAGAGTCGAAAGCCTCTCGAGATTCCAATCACCAACCGCCCTACTCAGGTTATCAGAGTATCCATACAAATCGGCCCGCACCGGTGGAGTGCAACCACGATTCAAGAAATCGATCACGCGCGCCGGACTCGAGCAATAAAACCCGCCAAATCGGTATCCCTCGAGCCATTCACGCGCATCATCCAGGTATTCCTCGCGTCCAGCATGGCCTAGCAGAGCCCGAACCTCGTCATCCAAAAAGCCGAGCCACCGGTCACACCACGTCGAGAGCGGAATCGACATGCAGTACGAACACCCGCGCAAAGAAAGCGCCGTCTCGGCAGGACCGGGATGCTCCCCCATAAGACACGCCAGCCGCAACGAATTGCCGGCAGCGGCAATGGCGTCAAACAGCACGCGATCGAATAGCTCTACCAGATCGGCGCCGAAAGCGTCCCTCGCGCCCGCACTGCCCAACCACGCCGCGTCGTAACCATCAACGAGCAGCACAACCTGTTCGCCGCAGACCATCTCCAGCAGCTCAATGAGCACGCCGAGCACCGAGTCAACCTCGGCCTCGCTTGCCACGCCACGCGCAACGCGCTCGATGTGGCGCATCTTATCTCGAGCTAAATCCGGAGCCTCCAAAAGCGCCAACAAGCGAGCGCACTCATCCGAAAAAGCGTCACGCACGACGCCGACAACGTTTGCACCGCACCTCGCAGCGCCAGAAAAGTCCAGCGATATCACCGGGTAGCAAGCGTACTCATCCCGATAGCGCCCGCCGTCCGCATCCCAAATCTGAGTATCGGCAAACAAACTCTGGCCAGCGCGACCGTCCGCGGGACGCTCCAGAAAAGCCTTAAGCATCGACAGGTTCATGCTCTTGCCAAAGCCTTCGGGCCGGCAACACGCCACAACGGAAGCATCAGCATCCAAGACATCGGCAATAAACATCGTCTTGTCGACTAGCACGCATCGATCCATGGCCTCGGCAAAGTCATGTTCGCCGACCGGTAGCGCCCCGTTACCCGAGCGGTTGATCAACTCTACGCCACAGTAGGCAGTATCACCATAAATCGCCTGTTTAGACACCGTAACTTCTCCCTAAAACGCAGCACGATGCCCATTGTATCGAGCAACTCAACCGCAATGATGCCGTCATGCAGACGTTTCGGGCAACGGTAGCAACAAGAACCCCGATGGGACATAACAAATCGTTGCACAACAAAACGGGGCCTGATGCATTCGCACCGGACCCCGTCCTAGTTCTTAAATTATCGGGCGACCAGGAACTTACTCCTCGGATCCGTCCTCGCCAGCAGACTTCTTCTGCTGATCAAGCTTGTGCTTGCCGCTCACAATGGACGTAGCGCCAAGCGTCGCCAAGCTCGCGCTGGCAAGGCTCGCCATCACAATGAGGTCGCCGGTCTTGGGCATATTGCCACCCGGGACCTTGGTCGTCGTGGTCGTGGTAGTCGTTGTGGTAGTCGAGGCGACGTTCTTGTCATCAACCTTCTGAGCATCGGCGTCAGACTGTTTTACACCCGCATCAGCGGAAGCATCAGCGGCGCCGTCGACATTGGAGCCGAAGCCCTGCTTAGACGTTCCCTCATCAGAAGAAGAGCCGCCGTTAATGCCAGCCATCGAAGACCCGATCAAGGCGCCAAGCTGCTCACCAACATTGGTGGAGCCATTAGAGGAGACGCTATCGGTCGAGCCAGAAACGGAACCGCCAGTCAAGCCAGAAACGGAACCACCGGTCGATCCAGAGACAGAGCCGCCGGTTGAACCAGAGCCCGAATCACCAGCACCGCCAGCAGACCCCGTTCCGCCCGAAGCAGTCCCGCCATTACCGGCACCATTGTTGCCAACACCAGTCGAAGGCACACCCGTCTCGCCGCCATTGTCCGTATCACTATCGGTTTCCACCGTTGGTCCAGCAGGCCCAGCAGGCGCAGCAGGGACCTTGTTCGGGTGAGGTGCCGGCGCGGGCTCAGGCTTAGGCTCAGGATCGGGCTCCACAGGCGTTGCCGCAGCGGCCTCGTCCTCAGCAATGTAGACCAGGCAGTCCTTGAGCTCGTTTTTATAGCGATTCTTCCAACCCTCATGGTACTGAGGCTGACTCGAATACTTGCGCGCCACGTTTTCAACTACGCTGTTCGAAAGCGCGGTCACAAACTCGCGGTCGGTCATATCGTTGGAAAGATTCGCCCAACGGAAAAAGTCCTGGCAGCCACCGGTACCGCACATATTGGTGATGCTCCACACCATGCCTTTGACACAATCGGCACGACCGGAAATATCAATGCCCAGAGCGTTCTTGAGCCACGACTCGGTCACCGCATAGTAGGAGTTGTACGCATAGGCATCCTGCAGCGCCGAGAACTCAACCGGATCGGTGTTGTAAGCACCCAGGAAGGCATCCTGCGCGATGTGACCCAGCTCGGTGAGCTGGCCGTTCGCATACATGGGGTTGCTTCCGTTGGAAATCTCGCCACCACGGTCAATCGCGTCCTTAAGCATGCTGTACTTAGCAGAGTCGTAGTTATAGACCTGCTTCATAAACGGAATAAGTGACCAACGGCGATCGAACTGGTAATAACCTAGCGCGTTGTATCCGTCGCCATACGAAAAGCCCTGGTTATAGTTGCCATGGCTCTCATATTTGGTGAAGTACTTCATCTCGTCGGTCACATTGACAAACGAAACACCCTGAACCGACCTCAGCACGCCCGAGAAGGACTGCTGGGTGTAGAGGCCCTTATCGATATCGGTGGCATCCGAGGCAACGCCCGGCGTGGGCTCCTCGGCTATAGCGGTTGCGGGTGCGGCAACGGCGCCAAACGAAAGCGCCAGCGTCAGGCCCGCAACAATCGCAGAATGCTTGGGTTGCATACATCCTCCCTGCATTGGTGTGGTTAAAGTGCAGTTTGCAAAGATGGATTCAGTATTACAGCACCCCGTTTGTTGCACAACAACCCATCGGTAAACGGCAACAACACTCCGCGAAATCTTAAGGAATTAAACAAACTGGTCGTCGGGCACCAGAAGAAGCTCGCCGTACCGCTCCATCAGCCCGTCTCGCAACTGGCAGAAAGCGGGAATATAGACGTTCAAGATGCGCTGAATCAAATCTTGAGCGAGCTTGTTGTCGTAGATATGGACGTTCGTATTGCGGTCTCTGAGCATATCTAGCCAGGCCGCCTCATCAATAAAGTCGTAGAATCGGTAGGACTCCTTCAAGATGGCACGAGGAGACCCCGACGCGGCAAGCGTGGCGCCCTCATACTCGAGTAGACGCTTAAGGAGCGTAATTGAGATACCGAAAACCTGCTCATAGATATACACACATCCGGAGACAACATAGTCGTTGTCGAAATCTTGGAATCGAGCTGTCTCTAGCAGTGCCAGACGCGAATCAAGGGCTTCGTACGACTTCACGAAAGCCAGCCCCTAAAGCTTAATATCGAAGTTGATCTCGGGGACGGCGGCTAGATCGGCCAACGTCACGCCGTCGACGTACTTTTCGATCACGTCGTCCAGACCGCGCCAGAACTTGACCGTTGAGCACAGATCGCTGCGGGTGCAGCTGTTGTCGATGCCATCGCACGCCACCGGAGCCGTGCTGCCCTCGACGGCACGCAAGATGTCGCCGGCACGCACTTCGGCCGGGTCTTTGGCCATCATGTAGCCGCCGCCCTTGCCGCGCACGCTCTTAAGCAGGCCCGCCTTCATAAGCGGACGAACCAGCTGCTCCAAATACTTTTGTGAGATATGCTCACGGTCGGCAACCTCGCGCAAGGCAATCTTGCCCTCGGCGTCGCCCAGCGCCGCGATATAGATCATCAGCCGGAGGGCATAGCGGCCCTTGGAAGAAATGAGCATACCTACCCTCCCATCGCATCTGGGACAAAATAACAAGGTTTGTTTGTCCCACATCTAGAAAAGTCGAGTGGATTAGTCGGGTTTTCCCTTGACTAACGCCGAACCCATAGTAACTTTATTCCGAGAAGATTCCTAGGGTTTAGTACACCTATGAGTACACCATATACAGAGAGGAACAGCATGAGCGCAAATCCGCTGCTTTCCATCGAAGGTCTGACAGCCTCCGTGGACGAGAAGACCATCCTCCACAACGTTAACCTCAACGTCGCCGCCGGCGAGACCCACGTGCTGATGGGCCCAAACGGCGCCGGCAAGTCCACCCTCGGCCACCTGGTCATGGGCGACCCCGTCTACACGGTCAACGACGGCCGCATCGTCTTTGACGGCCAGGACATCACCGAGCTCACCACCGACAAGCGTTCGCGCGCCGGCCTGTTCCTGAGCTTCCAGGCCCCGGTCGAGATCCCGGGCGTGCCGCTGTCGAGCTTTTTGCGCGCCAGCATCGCCGGCCGCCCCGGCCTGGAGATGAAGGGCAAGGAGTTCCGCCGTCGCGTCAAGGAGCTCGCGGCCGAGCTCAACATGGATACCGCCTACCTCAACCGCGAGCTGGGCGTTGGCTTCTCGGGTGGCGAGAAGAAGAAGGTCGAGATGCTCCAGCTCCTGCTGCTGCAGCCCAAGCTCGCCATCCTGGACGAAACCGACTCCGGCCTGGACGTCGACGCGCTTTCCACCGTCAGCCACGGCATGGACGCCTACCGCAAGAGCTGCGACGGCTCCATGCTCATCATCACGCACAACACGCGCATCCTGGAGCACCTGGATGTCGACCGCGTCCACGTTATGGTCAAGGGCCACATCGTGCGCGAGGACGACGCCTCGCTCATCCCCTGGATCGACAAGAACGGCTTTGAGACCTTCGAGCGCGAGGCCGCCGAGCAGCGCGCCCAGGCCGAGTCTGCCGCTGCCGAGCAGCAGGCGTAAAGGGGCGACGCAATGACCAAGAACCGCACCGAGGTCGCGGACATCGACCGCAGCCTCTACGACTTCACCTATGGCGAGGAGGGATTCGAGCGCCTCGACGCCGGCATCACGCCCGACATCGTGCGCGAGATCAGCGCCAAGAAGGACGAGCCGCAGTGGATGCTCGACCTGCGCCTCAAGTCCCTCGAGATCTTCAATCGTTTCCCGGATCCGACGTGGGGCCCATCCATCGAGGGCCTGGACATGGACAACATCGTCACCTACGTCAAGCCCAACACCGACCAAAAGCACGACTGGGAGTCGGTGCCCGACGACATCAAGAACACCTTTGAGCGCCTGGGCATTCCCGAGGCCGAACGCAGCTATCTGGCAGGCGTCGGCGCGCAGTACGACTCCGAGCTCGTCTACCACAACATGCAGGACACCGCGTCCAAGATGGGTATCGTCTACTCCGGCATCGAGGAGGCCCTGCACGATCCGCAGTGGGAGCCGCTCATCCACGAGAAGTTTATGACGCTCATCCCGCCCACCGACCACAAGTTTGCGGCCCTGCACGGTGCCGTGTGGTCGGGCGGCTCGTTTGTCTACGTTCCCAAGGGCACCAAGTTGGACTTCCCGCTGCAGAGCTACTTCCGCCTTAACGCCAAGGGCGCCGGCCAGTTTGAGCACACGCTCATCATTGTCGAGGACGATGCCGACCTGCACTTTATCGAGGGCTGCTCCGCACCCAAGTACAACGTGGCCAACCTCCACGCCGGCGCTGTCGAGCTCTTTGTGGGCAAGCGTGCACACCTGCGCTACTCGACCATCGAGAACTGGTCCAAGAACATGTACAACCTCAACACCAAGCGTGCGCGCGTGGACGAGGACGGCGACATCGAGTGGATCAGCGGCTCCTTCGGCAGCCACGTGGGCTATCTCTACCCCATGAGCGTGCTCAACGGCCGCCGCGCGCGCTCGAGCTTTACCGGCATCACCTTTGCCGGCGCCGGCCAGAACCTCGACACCGGTTGCAAGGTCGTACTCAACGCGCCCGAGACCTCGGCGACCGTCGAGACCAAGGGCATATCCAAGAGCGGCGGTATTCAGACCTTCCGCAGCTCCATCGTGGCCACGCCCAAGGCTGAGGGCTCCAAGGCAACCGTGAGCTGCCAGTCGCTCATGCTCGACGACCAAAGCCGCTCCGATACCATCCCCGCCATGGACATCCGCGCCAAGAATGTCGACATCGGCCATGAGGCCACCATCGGCCGCATCGGCGACGACAAGGTGTTCTACCTGATGAGTCGCGGTATCTCGGAGGAAGAAGCCCGCACTATGATCGTCAACGGCTTTGCCAACCCGGTCTCCAAGGAGCTGCCGCTGGAATACGCCGTCGAGATGAACAACCTGATCAAGCTCGAGATGGAAGGAGCGATCGGATAATGAAACAGGAAACCAACACCGCTGCCACCACGCTCGAGCAGGTCAATGCGATGCCGGCTGCAACTTGGGGCTGGCTGAAGATGAATCAGACCAAGCTCGAGCTCTCTGACGAGCTTGCCGCCGCTCCCGCCGCGGCCGTTGAGGTCGAGGGTCTGGACGAGCAGTTTGCCGGCATGGACGACGCCTTCGATGCCGCCATGGAAGCCATGGCCGAGCGCTTCCCCGAGCGCCGCGCCTCCGCCCCCGGCGACGCCGCCGACCGCGCCCGCATCACGCCCGAGACCGAGCTTGACGTGCCCGCCACCTCCATCTACCAGGCCGGTGCCATCAAGCTCGAGGAGGAGCTCTCCCCTGCCGAAGCCTTCGAGACCGGCATGGGCGAGGCTGCCTACACCTACTTGGCCGACCACGCCACCAAGCGCATCGTCATCGATGTGCCCGCATACAAGCACGCCACGGTTACCGTGCGCGTGAGCGGTGTCGATGCAGCCGCGGCCATCGCCGCCATCGACGTCGTCGCCCGTCCCCAGTCGACGCTCGATCTGCTTATTGCCCTGGACTCTCCCGTTGCCGGCCAAGGCGTCGTGGGATCCGTGCTACGCGTGTGCGCCCACGAGTACGCCACCGTCAACGTGACCTGCACGCAGACGCTCGACGACAGCTGGATCGCACTCGACGACACCGGCCTGTTCTTGGACGAGGGCGCGCGCGTCAACGTACAGCACACTGTCCTGGGTGCCGGCGCCAGCGCCACCGGCCTTGCTGGCGACCTGCTGGGCGACACCGCCAAGGTGACGATCGATACCGACTACCTGGGCGCCCGCGAGCAGGTGCGCGACTTTAACTACGAGCTGCGCCACCGCGGCCGCAAGACCGAGTGCGAGATCGACGCCAACGGCGTGCTGACTGGCACGTCCAAGAAGGTCTACCGCGGCACCATCGACCTCGTGCACGGCTGCAAGGGCGCAACCGGCACCGAGCGCGAGACGGTGCTTTTGGCCAACAAGGGCGTCGACAACAAGACCGTTCCCGTCATTCTCTGTGACGAGGACGACGTCGCCGGCAATCACGGCGCCACCATCGGTCACGTCCGCGACGAGCAGCTGTTCTACCTCGCCTGCCGCGGCCTTGACCAAAACGCCGCCGAGGACCTGTTCATCCGCGCCAAGCTGGAGGACGCCGCGCTTTCCGCCACCGATGAGCGCACCCGCGCCGCCGTCGTCCGCCTGGGCAACAACTTGATCGATAACTTTGAGGAGGAGCTCGCATGATCGACACCGAGCACGTTAAATGCGATACCTGTACTGCCCCCGAGCCCATGGAACTCGACGCCAGCGACGAGGCCTCGCGCGGCTGGCCTACCGTCGACATCGAGACCAATCCCTACAAGGCGCAGTTCCCGCTGTTCCAGCAGCACCCCGAGATCGCCTTCCTCGATAGTGCCGCCACCGCGCAGCGCCCCGCCTGTGTGCTCGACGCCGAGCGCGATTTCTACCAGCGCATGAACGCCAACCCGCTGCGCGGCTTGTACTCATTGTCCGTCGAGGCCACCGAGGCCATCGCCAAGGTCCGCCAGCAGATCGCCGACCTCATCGGCGCCGCCCAGGCCAACGAAGTCGTCTTCACCTGCAACACCAGCGAGTCGCTCAACCTGGTCGCCAAGAGCTTTGCGCCCACGGTCCTCGAACCGGGCGACGAGGTCGTCATCACCATCATGGAGCACCACTCCAACCTGATTCCGTGGCAGCAGGTCTGCCGTGAGACCGGCGCCAAGCTCGTCTACCTCTACCCCACCAAGACCGGCCAGCTCACCACCGAGGAAGTTCTTGCCAAGGTGGGCCCCAAGACCAAGATCTTGGCCGTGGGTCAGGTCTCTAACGTCCTGGGCGTTGAGAACCCGGTCAAGAACCTCGGCAAGCTCGTGCACAAGTACGGCGGCTATCTGGTCGTCGACGGCGCGCAGTCGCTGCCGCACATGCCGGTCAACGTGGCCGATCTGGGCGCCGACTTCTTTGCCTTTAGCGCACACAAGGCCATGGGTCCCATGGGCATTGGCGTGCTGTGGGGCAAGATGGACCTGCTCAACGCCATGCCGCCCATGCTCACTGGTGGCGAGATGATCGACTCGGTTACCGAGCAGGACGCCGTCTGGGCGCCCGTTCCCGAGAAGTTTGAGGCCGGCACGCAGGACGCTGCCGGCATCTTCGCCACAGGTGCGGCGCTTAACTACCTTGTCAACACCGTTGGCTACGAAAACATCCAGGCCCGCGAGCAGGCACTCGTCCACTACCTTATGGGCGAGCTCATGCAGCTCGACTTTGTCCAGATCATCGGCTCCATCTACTGGGACAACCATCACGGCGTCGTCAGCTTTAACGTCAAGGGTATCCACCCGCACGACGTCGCGAGCATCATGGACATGGACGGCGTCTGCATCCGCGCCGGTCACCACTGCGCACAGCCGCTGCTCACCTGGCTGGGCGTCGAGAACCTTGCCTGCTGCCGCGCCAGCGTGGCCTTCTACAACGACAAGGCCGACATTGACAAGTTCATCGCCGGTCTGCATCACGTTTGGAGCACGTTCAATGGGTAATCTGTACACCTCCACCACATTTATGGAGCACAACTCGCACCCCGACTATAAGTACGAGATGGACGCTCCCACGCACGAGCACGACGGCATCAACCCCAGCTGCGGTGACGAACTCACCCTGCAGCTGCGTGTCGAGAACAACGTAATCGAGGAGGCCTCGTTTACCGGTCACGGCTGCGCCATCAGCCAGGCCAGCGCCGACATCATGGCCGACCTCATCACTGGCGAGACGGTCGAGGAGGCTCGTCGTCTGGCAGGGCTTTTCCTGGCCATGATCCGCGGCGAGCAGCTCTCCGAGGAAGACCTGGAAGACCTGGACGAGGCCGCCCAGCTTCAGGACATCTCGCACATGCCCGCCCGCGTCAAATGCGCCGAGCTCGCCTGGCGCACCCTCGACGGCATGCTCGAGGGGTAAACTAACCAGTAGCGTATGCCCCGAATCCAAGGTTTTTGATTGCCGAGCCGCCCGATACGGGCGGCTCTGTTTTTCCTAATGAGCGCCGGACGCACGAAGTCCGCGCGTCCGGCGCTCCGTCTGTCATTTACCACACAGCAGACGCGAACACGGGCGTTTTCCACAGCACCAAAGGCCTGCGGCAGGGCCCCGGACCCGCCAAGCAATGCGCCAAGCCCCGTTCTGCTGAGCTCCGACTCGCTTCGCGCCTGCCGCAGAAGGGTCCCATAGGATGCTGCGTGCATTTTTGCGAGTATTCAGCACGCCAAGCTGTGTGCATACGCATCGGAAGCGTTAATCAACGTCTCCAGGCGCATAAATATTGTGTTTTAGACCAGACATCGCGGTCTGACGGGACGCAGGCACATACTCCGGGGGTGCAACGGCAGGGATCAATAGCTTAGGGGCCCGTGTGTTGCAAGATTGTGGCAGTGCCGACAGCACCACGATGCTGAAAACTCCGTTTTTTGCACGGCGCAGACGGGGGTAGGCACGGGCAAACCCGGACTGAGCTGTTATTTTATGCAAGATGACGATTGTTCTATGCATATTAAGAAGTGCAGTTACCGTACCAAGCTTTTGAACGCTGGTTGCGGCGTATGGACGACCCCAGCTGCGGTGAACAGGCGACCCTACATCACGTTTCCGCCAGCCCGCATCGCCGTTCGCGCGCGGGCGCGCACGATACGAGAGACGGTACTTTTGCCAATCCCGGTATACCGCTCAATCTGACGCACTGTAAAGCCGGCATTGTTCAATCCAACAATAACGGTATCGCGCTGCGCCGGCGGTACAGTTTTAACCCCGTTGAGCGGAACCCCTAGCTCCTTCGCCAACTTGTTGGCAAAGGCGTGGCGTTCCCACTCCGTCTCTTTCATATCGCGCAGCGCCGGTTCGCCGCTGTCGGGCGTCGAAAGCGAATAGGCAGCAAAGGCCTCGGCAGAACCAAAAAGCTCAAGCACGCAAGAAGGATCGGAAAATCCCCTCGTGGCATCTGCCGCATCACTGTCGTAAGCGCGCAGATGCTCCGCAAAGCTGCTCCAGGGGTAACGCTCGATTAGGCTCATGCCCGCCTCCTGCGG
>OFMA01001107.1_pt1 | contig 18296 bp, 14 predicted proteins | sample 1541011 | NCBI WGS metagenome assembly OFMA01 (sample SAMN04209225, study PRJEB22552) | human gut metagenome | biome: gut; material: feces | host: Homo sapiens | place: USA: Oklahoma
TTTGACGGATCAAATGCCTGTGTACGGATTCCTTCTCCGTCTTCTACGAACACGCGGTTTCTGCTGTTCTCACTTCTTCCCATAATAAAATATGCGGTCACAGCCTTCGTACCGTCCGCACTTCTACCAATAATAATTCCACGTCCCGGGTAGGAATTACTCTGTAATTCTTTTTCAAGATTCAACATTTCCATGAATATTCTCCTCCACAAGTATTCTAGTAACTGCTCAAATCACATAATTAACAGATTATATCCTCATATGATCACCAATTACTACGCGCTATGCGCTCTTACAACTATTATATAAAAAATAATGATGTTTTTCCAGTCTTATTTGTGGTATATTATAAATAACTATTTAACCATTTTCATACATGGTTTTATATTTATCTGAATACGGAGGAAGAAACTATGAAAAAAAAGCATTTATGCCTTGTGTTAACGCTTATCTTTGCGTTGTTACTTGGCGGATGTGCCAGCGGTGAGACCGCAGACAAGTATGTAGGAGATCTGATCACTTCTATCAAAAAAGAGGATCCGTCTTCTTTATCTTCTTTTCTGGAACAGGGAATTTCAGATGAGAACGAAACGTATGTCCTTCAGTTTCCGGACGAGCTAAAAGATTCTTATCTTAAGTTCCTTCAGGCATCATTTAATGCCGTAGAATTTGAGATAAATGGTGCTAAAAAAATTGACGATGAACGTTATTCTGTGCAACTTACTTTTACTCCACTGGATATTGAAGCAACTACAAAAGACACTTGCGAAAAATATAGTCCGGCCATCTCTTCTACAGATTTGAATACTGAGATGACAAAGCTTCTCGAAAAAGCAACGGAAGCTGTAAAAAGCTCTCCTTCTTACGAGGGCTCCACTCAGCTTACACTGGAGGTTAAGAAGTCAAAAGACGGTTACAGCTTAGATGACGAGCAGTTACAGAAATTATTCTCTGCTACTATGGATAACATTATGGCACCATATGCCAGTGTATGCGAGATACTGGACGCTCAGGATTACCTCACATCCTGTCTGAATGCACTGTTTAAAAATGATGTGACTGAATATGCAAAACATACTGGCGAAGACGAGTCTTCTGTCCAGTCTCAATTAGAAAGTTCTATGTACGCACCACCGGAAGAGCTCAGCGCCTCATACACAGAGCGTTACAGCGCCGCGCTGAAAGCAATCTGTAATAACTGTCAGTATTCTGTTGGAACACCAAAGAAACAGGACGGATTATTCAATTACATTATTGATGTAACCGTAACTCCGAATACAAGCTTCCAAAGTGCTATGAGTGAACTTGAAACCGGAACTTACTATTCTGAGGAAGAAGTAGATCGTGCTCTTGTAGAATTGATGGAAAAATACGCTGCTGCACCAACTTATGGTGCACAGACAACGGTTACCGTTTCTCTGAACTTCAAAACACTGGCAGCAGCCGGTGCCGAAGATTCTGAGATCACTTCATTAATTGATACCATACTTCCAGTAGAATAGAGCATTCAGAATAAAACTGTATAAAAGAACCTGCCCCAAAATTGTGAGGCAGGTTCTTTTATACTTATATCACTATGGATCCAATATCGAATCTATTTTGTCAGAAGCATCATAATATCATTGCTTCTCTGAACAAATGCTGTCATCTCTTCTGGATTTAATGGCTTATGTGCCAGCATAGCCAGATCATACAACTGCTTGCAGATCAAAGATGTATTTTCTCCATCTTCATGTTTCTGTACATACTGTACCAGTGGATGATTTGCGTTCAGGATCAGTGTATTCTCTCCACCCATATCCATTCCCATGGAATCCATTCCATACATCTTCATCATCTCCTGCATACGGCGGCTCTGCTCTGATAATGTCATAATAGAAGCTACATTGCTGTCTTTCAGTTTCTCAACTTTCACATCCAGCTTGTCATTACCAAGCTCTTTGCGGAATGTTGCAGTCAGACTGTCTACAGTCTTCTGGAATGCTTCCTTTTCGTCTTCAGCAACTTCCTCTTTTGCATTATCTGTAACATCTGCATCAATTCTCTGGAACTGAACATTCTGATAGCGCTGCTCAAGCTGTGTAATGAATGGAGAATCAATGTTGTGTTTCAGTACAACTGCATCCTGTCCCTGTGCACGGAACATATTGATATACTGACTCTGCTGAATCTCATCTGTTACATAATAGATAGTTGTCTTCTTCTCTTCTGCATTTTCCTCGGCATTGTCTGGTGTCGCATTTTTATCGAGTTCTTTCAGCTCTCCACCATTTGCTTCTACGCAGTCTTTCAGTGTCAGATATTTTCCATCGATATCCTTAAAGAGAACTGCATCTTTCATCTTGTCACAGAACTTCTCATCTTTCAGACAGCCAAATTTTATAAATGGACTGATGCTGTCCCAGTATTTCTCATAATCTTCACGTTTTGTCTTGCACATACCTGCAAGCTTGTCTGCAACTTTCTTGGAAATGTACTCAGCAATCTTGCCTACAAATCCATCATTCTGAAGAGCGCTACGTGATACATTCAGTGGAAGATCCGGACAATCAATAACTCCCTTTAATACCATCAGGAATTCCGGAATGACTTCCTTAATATTATCTGCAATAAATACCTGGTTATTATACAGCTTGATCGTTCCTTCAATAGAATCATATTCTGTATTAATTCTCGGGAAGTACAGGATACCTTTTAAGTTGAACGGATAATCCATGTTCAGATGGATCCAGAACAACGGCTCTTTATAATCCAGAAATACTTTGCGGTAAAACTCTTTGTAGTCCTCATCACTGCACTCATTCGGATGTTTTGTCCAGAGCGGATGAATATCACTTAAGGATTCCGGACGCTTTTTAATCTTTACTTTATCTTTTGCAGGTGATACTTCTACAACTTCTTTTTCACCATTTTCATTCTCTTTTTCTTCGGTCTTGGCATCTTCATGAATGTGCTCAACAACCTCATCGTCCTCTTTCAGGTCTGCTTCGTCAATTGTCTCATACTCTGGCTCTGCATTTGCCTTTGATAAGAAAATCTCTACCGGCATAAAGGAACAATACTTCTGGATAACTTCTCTTACACGATACTCGTTCGCAAACTCCAGACAATCATCGTTCAGATACAATGTAATCTCAGATCCTACAGTCTGCTTGTCTCCTTCTGTCATCTCGTATTCCGTTCCACCATTACTTACCCAGCGTACCGGTGTTGCTCCGTCTTTGTAAGATAATGTGTCAATATGAACTTCATCTGCAACCATGAATGCAGAATAGAATCCCAGTCCGAAATGACCGATCATATCGTCTTCTGTTGTCTTGTCTTTATATTTTTCAAGGAACTCTGTAGCTCCTGAAAATGCAATCTGAGTAATATATTCTTCAACTTCCTCTGCTGTCATACCAAGACCATTATCAATGAACTTCAAAGTCTTCTCTTCCGGATTCACTTCTACATGAATTGATGCCTTATAATCATCTGGTAACTGGTATTCACCCATTACATCCAGTTTTTTTAATTTTGTAATGGCATCACAGCCATTGGAGATCATCTCTCTGACAAAAATGTCATGGTCAGAATATACCCATTTTTTAATAATTGGGAAAATGTTTTCACTGCTGATTGAAAGACTACCTTTTTTTGCTTCCATTCTAATCACTCCTGTTTCTGATATTTTAAGCTGATTTAATCATTTGTGTTTTTGATGCCAGGGATAAAATCGAAACCTACATGAACTTACTCATAAGTAAGCAAATACAAAATCTTGAAATCTCCCCGATTAAATCTATGATAATCCCTTGCTTTTTAAAAGTCAATAGAAAATCAGCACTCTTTTTCATCGAGTGCTAACAATTCTGTGAATTTTATTAAGAAATAATAAACTTCCTTACGTTCATAGTTTGTTCATGTTTATTTTAAAATTCTTTCATCTCTTTAACATTGTTTCTCCACAACTCTTACATATAATAAACTCATCAACAACAGAAGTTCAGTAATACATTTTGAATAAACTTTTTCATAATACGTGCCGGGTGCCGCTTAGCGGTTACCCGGCATCCTCCCTTTTATGAACCTTTATATATTATTCTTCGTCTGCCTGTTCCTCTTTCGCACTGTCTTTTTTGTGTCTACACAATACTACACTGGTCATTATTAATAGTATTGTTATTATACTTCCAATCACAATCCATTTCAACATGGCAAAATGACGGTTTTCTTTTTCTCCTTGCCGATTTTTCTGCTCCTTTTCTGTTTTTCCAGATAATATTTTTTGAATTGGCGCTGCCGCCTTTTCCAATATCGTCTTCTCTGGAACAATTTCAAATGATATATTTTCTTCTGCTTCATTCCCTGCCAGATCCGCTGCTGTCACGCTTACTTCATATTCGCCTGGATTTGTAATCTGAAATGTATACTTCCCGTCTTCTTTTTTTAATGTCTGCCTTTTTCCATTAATCAACACTTCTTCTATCCAGTCTTCTTTTTTTCTGGAATCTACTTGAAAGTTCAGGATTCCTTCATACTGTGCCCCTTCCTCTACCTGATAAAACTGAATCTTCGGAGGTGTGTGATCTATTACGAATTCCGCTCTTGCCACCGCTTCATTTCCTGCAGCATCTATGGCATTTACCTGTAATGTATGACGCCCCTCCGTATCAATCTCTGTTCCAATCGGATATAACCTTCCGTCCATCTGGATCTGATGAACAAATGTCGTAAAGTCCTTGATAAATACATCCACCGGATAATCCCATGAAAACTTTTTCAGATACTTCCCCTGCAGTTCGTCCACCATCTTTATCACTGGATTCTTAGTATCAATCATAAATTGCAGGAAATGTTCTGACTTCTGTTTTGCCTTATCCACAGCCTGTACACTGGTTTTATAGATTCCATCTTCCTGAAATGTCTTTACAAGACTTGCGGATCCGTTCTTTAAACTCCACTTTTCTTCCGAATCTATGACCTCCGTTTTTTTCTCTCCTTCCGGTTTTTCATAATCAATCACTGCCCGACAGCTTTCTAATTTATTTTCATCAGTTGCCTGGTATTCCAAAGTCACGGGCTGACTGGTAATCAGATAATCGGCTGCCCCTGTTAAACTTACTGTCGGTGCCAGACTGTCAATGAATAACTTCTGCGTTTTCTCCGTTTTATTACCTGCCTGATCTGTGACAGTCACTGTTACCGGCACACCTTCTCCACTTTTTGAAGTCTGTGTAATCAAAAACTCTGACTGATTCTCCTTTGATTTTCCAATAATTTTATTCCCAACATAACATATGACCGTATCAACCTGGCTTCCCCATGCACCATCTTCTGATACCACACGAATCCACGCTTCCTTCTGATACCAGGTAGAAAATCCTTCCGGCGCCTCCAAGGTCACTGTCGGACTTTGTGTATCTATCAGTATTTCTATTGTCTCATCATATTCCGGAATCACATTGCCTTCTTCATCTTCCATAAAGACATGTAAAATATTTTTTCCTTCCTCAAATACTTCACCCTCAAGAGAAATCTTGGTTTTCTGCTCTTCTGCTTCTTGTGATACTATGTATTTTATTCTCCCCTGTAACAAAGTATCTTCCCCATGTTTTAATTCGTACACAGTTGTTCCATAGGCGCCATTATGTGTGATCATAACGGACGGCTTTAATAGATAATATCCATTCTTTCCATCAGCCTTGGGGATTTCCAGCTCATATCTCTTAATCTCGGGCTGCTCCGGTTCCTTGTCTTTATCCCCTTCTTCCCCTCCAGGCTTCTCTTGTTCCTTATCCCCTTCTTTCCCTCCTGGCTTCTCTGGTTCTTTATCCCCTTCTTCTCCTCCTGGCTTCTCTTGTTCCTTGTCTTCTCCATTAGTTCCATCTGAATTTTCCGATTCTGTTGTCTTTTTCATGTTTTTTTCTGCCTCATTCTGCGCATAAATAACTGCCTGCTGTGTATAAATCATTGCCAGGACTAATATCAATAACGCTCCGGTTCTTATCTTCCTACCCATACATTTTCTCCTTCCATGACTATTCCGTATTCCTGCGCCAATTTTTGAAATTCTGTTTCTTCCTTAATTTCCAGAATCTGATTCAAATACTCTTTTACTGTCTGTGCACAGATTTCTCTGGAAATATCTGAATCTGAACACTGCATACGCATATAAAGAATTCTAAGCTGCTTTGAATCTTTTAATTCTTCCGCTCCTTTCCTGCATATTTCAAGCGCCTGATCTTTTAAGCCTTTTTCTCCCTGTATTTTCACAAGCTTCTGATAAATATCTTCTTTCTTCGACTCCTCTTCCCACTCAAGCATATCTGTATACATTTCCAAAGCCATATCCCAGTCTCTTGCCGTTTCAGCCGCAGAAGCCATATAAGAAGTACATTCTTTTACCAGTCTCTCCTCTGGCTTCTCATCCAGAATTTTCTTACCAATTCTTAAGATTGCTTTTGCATGTTCTTCCGATTCCTCCACTGCATAGCCCCGAATCAGACAGCGCTCATAATCCAGCCTTGAATCGTCCGGCATCCACTCCTCGATTTTCCTGAATATGTTCTCTATTTTCTTTTCATTTGCATATTCCTTTTTCTCATTGCTGCTCTCTTTATCTTCTATCCCAGCCACATACCGCACTAATGCAGCCAGATTTTCCGACATCTGATCTTCCCTGGCATCTTCAAATGCCTGAATACTTTTTTCGTAATCTTCTAGCTCCAGAAAATACAACAATCCCATGGTTCTCTGCGCTTCTACGAATGCTTCGCGCTCTGAAACTTCTGACATATTTAAACCGTCTGAACTTTCCATCTTAAGTTCTGTGTTCTTCTCATCTCCTTTTTTCTGAATGACCCGGACACTTACTGCGGCTACGAATACACAAATACTTATCATTGCCATAACCGTTCTTTTTTTCGTCCATATTCGTCTATCTTTACTTTTCTTCTCTGTTACATTTGGAATTTCTTTTTGAATTTCGGACATCTGCTTAAATGCCCGTTTTGAATGCCCATCCAGGCATCTGGATATTATTTTTTGAAACTTTACCGTCTCCCGTCTGGTCAATTCCGGGATCGGGTCTGTTACTGACAACAGGTACTGAATTGTCCTGCCTAGTCCGTATATATCTAATTCAATGCTGGCAGCCTGATAATAATTGACTTCAGGTGGAAGAAAGTTCTCCCTCACACTTCTTCGATTCATCTGAACCAGCATTTTTTCATTGGATTCCACACTCATATCAAGAAAATGTAGTGTCATATCCTCCGTGACGATCACGCTGTACGGATTCACATACTGGTAACAAGGGTTTCCCCGGCACTTATGTATGCACTCCAGTTGATCTGCAAGATCACGGATCCATAAAAATAATTGTTTTTTTGTAAGGTTCGGGTGATATTTCAACCACTGAATAAGTGACTTTCCTTCTACATAATCAGAGCTGATATAACATTTTTGATTATGTTCAATCAGGCGAAGCACCTCGTAACCTTCCCTTTCGCCCATCCGCATTCCTCCCATCTGTATTACTTTTTTGGAATTATCGGTGTGATTTCATATTGTGACAAATTCTGATTCTCTTCGACCTGGCAGAAGTTTTCTCAGATAAATTAGAGTGATTATTATCATACGCGAAAAAAGAGAAAAATGCAAGAAACATTTTGTTGCATTTTCCTCTTTTTATTCATAATTTTTCTTTTTTAAGCAGCCTGCTTAGTCTGTTGCGCCGCCTCAGCTTGAACCGGCTCCTGCTGTACAGGCATAACAGTGTTTATCCATCCGGATTTTCCGGACTGTGTAAGGTTTTCCTATCCAATCAGCTATGGTTTCCTTCGAAAAGATTGGAAGCCCTGCTGCCAGGTTAAAATCACAGTCATACAGCTTTCCGTCATAATCTACCGAAATCTGAAAACGACACATCAAAGCTTCCACCGTTGCCGGGTTGAAAGCATCATACAACTTCTTCATATACCCTGAAAGATTCCCGGATCTTCGGAGAAATGCTCCAAATCGTCCCATTGGATTGTTGTAAAGTGTATACAGGGCATTGAACACAATTCCAAAATCTGCTTCCAAATGCTCTTTATACTCTAGTTCCATAGCGGTCTGATCCGGTGGGAAAAAGGCTCCCGCCGGATTGTACACCATGTTCAGCACCAACTCAGGATTCTTTCCATAGCCAAGTGTATTTAATTTCTGTAATACTTGTATTGCCCCGTCAAATGTACCGATTCCCCGTACTCGATCCATCTGATCTGCCCTATAATAAGGCAGGGAACATACAATTTCTACTTTCTGTCTGGCATAAAATTCAATCAAATGTTCATATTCCGGATTCAACAGAACTGTCAGATTGGTTCGCACGATCACATGACTACAGACTTTACATGCCTCTGTAACAAGCCATTCAAAATCCGGATTCATCTCCGGCGCTCCCCCTGTAATATCAATGGTCTGCACTTGTTGTTCTCTTGCAAATTGAATACAATCCGCCATCACTTCCCGGGACATCACTTCCGTCCGGTTCGGTCCTGCACACACATGACAATGCTTGCACGCCAGATTACAGACACGGCCAATATTCATCTGAAGCACATCCAACCTGTCTGCTGTATTCATCATCTCTGGATCAATCTGTGTCTGAAACACAGGTATCTGATCCAGATCATGAAAATCATTAATTATCTCATCCATAAAAACCTCTTCATATATCTGCTAGAATATCTCTTTTAGTATAGTGATACTATCTTTTACGACTTCCGGACAGAAATCAAATAACAATCCTTCATCCAGAATCTTCTGCATCTCTTCCGGCTTGGAAATATCATGCTTTAACAGCCCTTTACAATTACAGACAGCATATTTTTCCTGGAATTTCTGTAAAAATTCTGCACGTTTTGCATTCATAATATCCTTCTGCCCCATATGCTCTACTTCGCAGTGTCCATATTTTAATCCAAGAACGATCATTGCTCCGACAACAGCACCGCAAGTCTCACCAAGACCCATACCGCCGCCAAATGCTGCAGACATCTTGTAAGCTTCCTCTGTTGTAATTCCAAGCTCCTCTGCAAATGCTCCAACTACAACTTGTGAACAATCAATTCCTTTCATAAATAACTCTGCAATTTCTTTTTTCTCCATAATATTTCTCCTTTCGTGTCATTTTCAAGAATATTTACGGCTCCAGATAGCCCCGTATATTTTTTAAGAAGTCCATATCCAGATATGCATTCAACTTTTTGAATGTGGATTCATTGAAAATCAACTTATCCGGCTGCTGGTATTGAACCCATGCCATAGCACACCATGTAATCCCGCGCAGACATGTGATTGGAATAAATGCATGAGTATGCTCCCGGATCATATCTGTCTTAAACCGATTTCCCACCGCTTTGATGTATGCATCAATAAACTTCTCCATCTCTTCTGAGGTAAGAATGACATCTGTCTTCCAGAATGTAGTCGTAGGTGCCAGGAAATGTCCCAGATCCTGGGCAGGATTACCAAATAGCGGCTTCTCCCAGTCAATCAGGTAATTGGACTTTCCTTCCCCGTTGATCAGGAGATTCGTAGAATTTAGTTCTGTATTAATGCAGCATTGATAACCACTTTCAAGCTGGATTTCTGCTTCCCGTTTCCAGCCAAGATCCAAAAGTTCACGGATATATATTTTTTTCTCTCCATCTCCTAATGGTGATTCCAGATAGACCTTGAACATCTCCTCGCACTCCTCCAGAATCGCTTTCAATGGATTCTGTGGGTGTATAAGGATTTCTTCACTCTCTGGAATCGGGACACTGTGAATGTCTGCCAGACATGGGGCTGCCAGCATCAATTCTGTATGATAATCCATTGCATGACCCGGAAGGTATTCCATGACCAGAACGCCATGCTCCAATATTTTTTTGCTGCCATCTACATAAAGCACTTTTGGCGTCCTGCCAGAGCCTTCCATTAATCTTAACGCATGTGCTTCATATTCAATCTGATGCTCCAGATGCATCTGGCTTCCACAATTCACACGAAGTAGTAATTTCTTTCCTGTCACAGGGTGTGTAAATGCATAATTAATATTATACTCTCCCTGTGCCAGCAATTCGTAATTTTCCGTCTTCTCTTTTGGCAATCCCAGTGCTTCTCTGTACTCTTTATTTTTCACATATTCTTCCAGACCTCTGATCCGCTCCATAGATTTTTTCCTCTACCTTGATATTTTTATTTCTTGAAATCCACTGCTATATTTTACCTTACGTCTCGGTACATCTTTGATATTCGGTCAATTGGTACCCCGTCCCGATACATCTTACGAAGCCGATTCATTTTCCACATAACCTTAAGTTTCGGGAGCGTCTTCTTGGGAAATCTGCGGTCAGATGTATAAATCCTGTGCTTTGCGATTCCAAGTTTTACGCCCATTTCCTTAAGAGTCAGTGAAAACTGATAATCCTCCATGATCGGAAGGTTCGGGAACATTCCCGCCTCAAAGAACAACTCCCTGTCTATGAAGATTCCCTGATCTCCAAACATGACCTTGCGGTCTTTGATTCGATGATTGGAAATGACACGGCACGTCCACATAAAGAAATGCTTTGAATGAAATGCAATTCCAAAACACCCTGCCAGATGGTCTTTCATCACATAACGAATCTCCGCCAGCGGATGCTTCGGAAGCTCGCTGTCACTGTGCAGGAAAAACAAAATATCCCCGGAACTTTCTTTTGCTCCCAGATTCATTTGATTTGCCCGGCCTTTTTCTGAATGAAGTACACGGAACCTGGAATCAATCATTGACAATGTCCGGTCTTTGCTTCCGCCATCTACAAAGAGAATTTCACATTTGTCCAGAAGAGGAATCAACTGTTTTTGCAGTGATTTTATCGTGGATTCTTCATTATAAATCGGAACAATAACAGAAATCTTCTGTTTTTTCAGAAGATAACGTCCAGTCTCACTTTTCTGCAATTCCAGAGTTTTACGCATCCGGTTTCGAAATTTACTAATATCTTCTTTCTCATCTATATCATGAAGCGTTCTTGCAAAACCAACTGTATAACCAGCCTCAAAAGCTGCTTTTGCTGTATTTTCCAAAACACTTGCATGGCTGTAAGTCTGTTTTTCAAACACCTCTCTCACTGGCTTCTTCATACCTACAAGATAATATCCACCGTCCTGCGTTGGTCCCAGAACAATGTCATGCACATCTAACAGACGAAATGCATAATCTAAATCTGCCTGCTTAATTTCCGGCACATCCGTTCCAATCAACACACAGGAGCCATAATCTTTGGCAAGAACCCTCTGGATTGCCATGTACATTCTCTCTCCCAAAGATTCCCCCATCTGCGGAAAATAAATCTTGTCATCACCAAATATATTCTTTAATGCAGCTCCTTTATCGTCCGGAGTGTAACAGATATAAAGATCCGCCTTTGTTTTTTGACATTGCCCGGCAATATCTTTCAAAAAGCAAGTGTGCAGCCCGGCACATTCCTGCGGCGAAAAATATGGCATCAGTCTTGTCTTTGTCTGCCCCGCCACCGGAACTCTTGTAAATACAATGATTGCTCTTCTCATCTTTTATCCCCATTCTTTTATTGAATTGTCATCTGGTACGGAGTCATTCTTAGAACAGTTACAAATTATGTAAATTTCGTCTTCGCACGGTTGATCATGGATTTCTTCACATCCGGCTTTTCATAAGTCTTTAAAATCTCTGTCAGGAGATGTCTCACGTTCTGACAGCCTCCACGAGTCAGATTGCCAGAGCAGGAGGCACAATAACTATATACTTTTTTCTCTCCTGCAAGTGCAGATGCCATGTGCTTTGCAATTTCCGGTTCTTTCACCGGTGCACAGCCTCCAAGACCACAGCACTGTACTCCTTTTACCGATTCCAGACTTCCCTTCACGAATCGCTCTGCTGATGCAAGAATCTCTCTTTTCTCACGATCCGGACAAGGCAAAAATACTTTGCCGGACTCCAGATTCTTCTCACCGATCCCTAGTTCTTCAAGTTTTGCATAAATGTCTGTCACTTTAACCTTCAAATAGGGTTTCAAAAATGTATAACAGTTCGGACAAAGCATGATAACCTCTTCCACGCCTCTTTTTTCAAACTCATCATTAATACGCTGTATAATTCTCTTTTCATCAACTTCCAGTCCAAGCTCCGCAATCGGCTTTCCACAACAGTCATAGGCAACTCCGATTCCATGTTCTTTCAGAAGCTTCACAAGCTTCTTCATTGTCTTTGGATAAAAAGAAGGAAAATTACACCCTGGGAAAAGGATGCATTTTCCAGTTGCATTACGATAATTTTTATAGATATAATCTTTCTTTTCTTTTAAGAGCATTCCATACCCTTTTTCACGAAATGTTCCTTCTGCCTCCCGGACATTTTCCCGGCGAAGCTTTAGAATATAATCCCGCCCGTCAATCCCAATCGGGCAGACTTCTGTACATTTTCCACACAAAAAGCAATGATAAGATAATTCCTTCAGCTTTTCAGTGTCCCCAATATCAATGCCATATTTTTTCAGAAACTCACAATGCTTCTGACAGACATGGCAGTGTATACACTCTGACACATCATTTTTACTCTTCACTTTGTTCCTCCTGCACATAATGCTTCTTCAAAAATGCACCAAGCCCCATAACAACTACCGCCAGTACAAGTGCAATCCCTATATAAAGGATCCGGTTCTCTTTGTCTGCAAGTCCGGCTGTTCCAACCGTATACATAGCCGTTCCTGGCAGCATAAAAATCAGAGAACATATGGAATATGTGGAGAATTTAATATCTGTTACCCCGTAGGCAAAATTCTGAAGATTATATGGGAACAGCGGAACCAGTCTTGTAATCATAAGAATAAAAATCTCGTTACTTCCCGTCTCATCAAACAGCCATTTTTTCAGATATTTATTTTTCATTGCCATCGGTTTGATACTGTCTTGAAGGAAAAATCGTCCCACAACAAATGCGACCATTGCTCCAAGCGTTGTCGCAACTGAGCAACAGATTGTTCCAAGTACCGGTCCAAATACCAGCCCCGCAATAATTGCAAATGTCACTCCCGGAAGTGCCAGAGCGACACAACTTACAATCGTAAGCACTGTGTAGATCAACACCGCCAGAAGAAGATTATCCTGTACCATATTTTCCAAAAATTTCAAATTCTCTGTATTTCCCAGGTAGGCAGACCACCCGAAAATGTGATTGAGTACCAGAATCACAACAATAATTCCGATAAATATCCACATTTTTTTATTTTTCATTCTTCGTTATCCCCACTGCAATACCATTTCTCACAATCACCGTAATATACTTTACTATACCATAAACCGCATTTTTCTGAAACTGCATATTGTGATATTTGTTTTACAGCTTTTCCCGTAGGAAGCTCTCCTACTGTTGTATGCTGACAGAACCTTGAAATTATAAGAGCCGGGAGTTCCCCCTCCCGGCCCTTATGAACTGATTTTCTACAAATTTACTCTGTCACGAATGCAGCAGATACGTCTCCGTCTTTTGCACCATTCTCAATGATGTAAAGGTTATCTAAATCAAAGCCAGCGTCTTTCAGGATAGAGATTCCTGTCTTAGCACACTTATTTCCGCTGTAGCAAAGAAGATATACTTTCTTGGAAGAATCCATCTTCTCTGTTGCCAGTTTGTACATAGCTGTCTGAGCATCTGCACTTTCAATCTCTTTTAATCCGCACTGGAAAGATCCTTTTAAGTGTCCTGCTTTGTATGTATCATCATCACGAACATCCAGAATCTGAACATCTTTGTCATCTACTGCTGCAACTGCATCTTTTCCAGATACATACTGCCAGTCGATGTTCTCTTCTGTACGGTCTGTTGTAAGAGCTCCGCTTACGTCAGCAAGTGCTTTTGCTCCACCCTCTACTGTGTAGATAGATGTTGACTCGATTCCTGCATCTCTTAATACACCTGTTGCTTTTTCAGCTCCACGCTTACCACTGTTACAGATGATGTAGATATCTTTTCCATCGTTCAGGTTCTCTTTTGCGTAATCTGTCATAGCGTCAACTAAGGAATCATCCTCTAATGGGAAGATTGGGCACCACTCAGAATTCTTAACTCTTCCAGTCACATAGTTATCCCACTCTCTTACATCGAGTACGTGAACTCCGTCAGCTTTCGCTGTATCCTCAGCAGATACATACTGATACTCATCGTCTGCCAACTCTTTTTTCTCCTCTGTTTTTGTATCTGTAGACTCTGTCTTTGTCTCAGATTTTGTGTCAGAACTGGAGTTTGATCCGCATCCTACAACCATAGATCCTGTCATTGCTGCTACTAATAATAATGTTACGACTCTCTTTTTCATGTTTTTAATCTCCTCAAATGTTTTATTTTAATTTTTAGAACTCTAATTTCTTTACGATGTTTTTCATCTGTACACCGTGAACCAGACTTGCACCGCCACGGATTGCTGCTGCCACATGGACAGCCTCTGTCATCTGCTCTTCTGTTACTCCCTTATTCAGACAGTCATTGGTATAAGCATCAATACAGTATGGGCACTGTACCGTGTGTGCCACAGCAAGTGCGATGAGAGATTTCTCTCTTGCTGTCAGTGCACCTTCTTCAAACACTGCATTATAGTAGCTGAAGAACTTCTCTGCTAACTCCGGTGCTTTTTCCCCAATGGTTCCAAACTTCGCCAGATCTTCCGGATTGTAGTAAGTATCCATTTCATATCCTCCCTTTTTCTTTTTTGGACTGCCGGTCCATATATATTTTTCTCAGCATAAAGATCAGTGCCGAGAGGGCAAACAAAATCATAAGCGCGGTCACAAATAACTTTGCACCGCCGGTCAACATGCCGCCAACGTAAGAGTACACAATTGTTGCCGGAAGCTGTCCGATTCCTGTTGCAATAAAGAATGACATAAATGACATAGATGTCAGTCCTGCCGCATAACTTACAATATCGAACGAAATAAATGGAAGCAGACGGCAGATCAGGATTGTATTCTTTCCATATCGTTCAAAAAATGTATCAATCTGAGCCAGTCCGCTCTTGCTTGTAAGTTTCTCTGCCACATCACGTCCCAGAATTCTTGCAATGTAGAAACATACAGCCGCTCCTGCCATAGCACTTGTCCAGGAAAGGATTGCTCCCTGCCACCATCCAAACAGATTCGCATTTGCGAATGTGAGCAAAAATGCCGGAAGCGGTGCTGCAATGGACTGAAAGATCATCAGTAAAAATGAGATTACAGCCGCATATGCTCCATAAGATGCCACAAAATCACGTACAACCGTAAAGTCTCCGCTTGCAAACATGGCAAATACCTTGTTCATCATTTTATTGACACCTGGGACTAAAAAATACACAGCGACTGCTGCAATCACTGCGATTAATAATACAACTTTCCCCAGCCAGTTCTTTTTCTCTTTCATATCTTTAAAATTCCCCTCTGAAATATGTAATGTCTGTTCATTTTATCAACAACTTTCTAACACGTCAAATTTATAATCTTTAACAACTCTATGTTATAAATCAGTTACGTTAATAATACCTTTTTGTACTATTCTCGTCCAATTGTTTTTATTAATATTTTCTATTAATCATTTGTTCTATCTATATATTCCTATAATAGAAAAAGTATGTTTTATTATTTTTTCATATAAAGTTCTGATAAAAATAAAGAAACCTCTATCACGCTTTCTTTTTATTGCATTGATAGAGGTTTCCAATTACATACTATTCATTTCACATTTTGTTACAAAATAAAGCTTATTACTGTACCAATTCCGGATTGGACACACTAACTTTATGGTCATACCATTTACCCTTTGTTCCAACCAATGCCAGATCAAATTCATCGTCCAGTGTCGGTACCGGTACGTCAAAGGAATATACTTCCTCTGGCGCGGAACCATCAGAATAAGTAATCTCTGTTGTCTCTGACGGATCAATAAGATCTGCCCCGTCTTTCTGTGCATCTTCTGCTGAGCCTAAGAATAACTGTACGATATTTTTAGAATTCAATGTAATATGTACTGTCATCTTACCATCTTTAACAGTCAGCGTTGCTTTTCCGTCATTATAGTCCGGATTCTCGTGGAACATACCGCTGTCTGTATTAAAATCTACCTTATAAGTTCCATCTTCCAGCTCAGGCTCCTTCGCATCTTTGCTGTCAGTCTTTGCTTCTGACGCATCATCTTTGGAAGCTTCTGTTTTTGTGTCATCTTTCTTATCCGTATTACTTCCGCATCCGGCAAGCATTGTCATTGCCATACTGGCGGAAAGTAATAAAACTAATAATTTCTTTTTTAACATGTCCATTCTCTCTTTTCTAATTATTTTTCTTTATAATTGTACTCTGAAAATCTGACCTGTCAACTATTTAGCTTCAATTGCAGCTTTTGTATGTGCTACATAAATCTGCTGAATTGTATCAATCTCTCCAAGACCTGCAATCTGTGATTCTACACTGTCAAATGCTTTTGACGCTTCAAACTGGCTCTTCCAGGAATCATCATCGTCTCCTGCCATATCATTGTTCGCATGATCTCCTGCAACAACCATCAGTGGACGAAGGATTACTTTCTTATATCCGGCCTCTTTGATTTTCTCAATGACTGCCTGACACTCTGTATCTTCCGGCTCACCTTCTACAGTTCCGATAAATACATTCTTATATCCAAGCTGCTCTATCTGTGTCTGCATCTGATCATAACTTACATTTGCAACGTGTGAAGTTCCATGTCCCATGAATACAAATGCGGTTCCATCTTCTGCAGCTGCTTCCATGCTGTCATATCCAGCTTCTTTTACAGCTTCATCTGTGATTGCCTGAGCAACAGCAGCTTTGTCATCGTTGATAACGGTAGCGTCATCGCCAACCTCACCAAGCATTGGTTCAGCGATTGCTACAGATTCAAATTTATCTTTGTAAGCATCAATAGCTTCTACCATCTCATCGTACTCAGCACCATGCATAAGATGTGTAGGCTGAACTACAAGATTCTTAACACCGTTTGCTACTGCACGGTCAAGTGCCTGCTGCATGTTATCAATCTTCTCATCATCTCTTGCCTGTACATGGTTGATAATGATCTGAGCGGTAAATGCTCTTCTTACAGACCAGTCTGGATTAGCTTCCTGAAGTGCTTTCTCAATGCCACCGATATCTGTCGCACGGCTGTCATTAAATGATGTACCAAAGCTTACGACCAGAAGTTCATTTTCCCCAATCTCATCTTCATTTAACGGATCATCTTTTGATGCATCTCCTGTATCTCTTCCAAAATAGTCCGGATCAGCATTCTCTCCGGATACCAGTTCCTTCTGCGCATCTGTCAGCTTATCCCATGCTGTTTTTGCTTCTTCACACTGCTTGTCAGTGTCCTCTGTTCTCTCTTGTACATAGATTGCATCAATCAGGTCTGCCACCTTGTCAGCTGCCTCCTGATCACTATCCTCCGCACTTTCTGCAGTCTCCTTGCTGTCTGCATCACTGCCCTTGCTGTCACTGCTTCCGCATCCTGCAAGCAGAGACATTGCCATTGCTGCTGTAAGTAACGCTGCCACCAGTTTCTTCTTCATGCTCCGTTCCTCCTTGAATTTTGGACACAAAAATACTTCGTTCCGTACAAGAACGAAGATTCCAAAAAAAGATACGCAAAAACAAAACTATCAGCAAAATAGTCTTTTATCTATCTTTCGTACTGCCAGTTGCTCGTGGCATGAATTCTCATTCCTGTACTGCGAAAGGCAGGTCTCCCGGCTTATCACTCTGACGCATCCGATCCTTCCCGGTCTCCCAGTGGATACTTCTTCTGCTCGTGAAATACGGTGACGAGTTCGTACAGGATTCACACCTGTTTCCCTTTTCACCGGTCAGACCATACTTGTAATCCGACCGACACCTCACACATCTGTATTTAATTGCATCACTTATTTACCTAATTAATGTAACACGGAGTCGCAGGTCTGTCAAACCCCAATGACACGATACTGAAAAATGGGAACCCTCTCGGATTCCCATTTCATATCATATCAATTATTCTTCTTTTCCATATATCTTACGGAGTACCAGCAAGGTTCCGATTGTCAGTACGATTCCGACCGGAAGTGCGATAAATGCTGTTCTCACGAAACCTGCGACCACATATGTCACAAATGAAATTGCCGCTACAGTGATAGCATATGGAAGCTGTGTAGATACATGATTCACATGATTACACTGCGCTCCCGCAGATGCCATGATCGTAGTATCGGAAATCGGTGAACAGTGATCTCCACATACTGCAC
>OFMA01001113.1_pt1 | contig 18190 bp, 20 predicted proteins | sample 1541011 | NCBI WGS metagenome assembly OFMA01 (sample SAMN04209225, study PRJEB22552) | human gut metagenome | biome: gut; material: feces | host: Homo sapiens | place: USA: Oklahoma
GAATCCTGATGATTCCATGCTTCATATTTTATAGAAATCCCGAATACGCTTGTAAACATATTTCTCGTTCTCCTTTTAACTCATTTTCTTTCATTTTAACTTTATCAATGTTAAAAGTCAAGTTTTTGAGTTATTTTGATTTTTCTAAAATTCTTTTCTCTCACACCCTGTATTTTCCCCCTCCATCTTTTGTATATGTAAGAGGGTTCGTAGATTAGAGCAAGATCCACCCGGGTATTACCGTATCGCCTTTTTATGGCTACCGGTACTTTCAGAACCCAGGGAGTATGAGGCAACGGAATATTGGAGATATGAGTTCGGGGCGGAGTTGGATTAAAATCATCTCACTTTTTTAGATCTAAAAAGAAAGTAGTCGCGTAAACATTTACACTGACTACTTTCTTAAATTATTTTTCCTTTTTAGTCGGATATTTTTGGCAATGTTGCTTGTTGAATTTCGTTATCTAAAACCGGATATTCATCTATTTTAGAAAAAGTCACAAAAAATTCCATAAACTTGTTCTCTGTAAAAACTATTTTATGTTTTGCTCTTGAAGTTTTCCATTTTTCATTTCAATAATTCTATCAGCAAATTTACAAATTCCTTTATCATGAGTTACTAAAATGATTGTTTTTTTTAACTCTATTTTTATTCTAAGTAAAATTTCTAAAATCAATTCTGTATTAAAAGTATCTAGATTTCCCGTTGGTTCATCAGCTAATATTACTTTAGGCTCATTTATTAACGCTCTACAAATTGCAACGCGTTGCTTTTCTCCACCAGACAACTCATAAGGATAATAATCTTTTTTTTCACTAATCCCAAGTACTTTTGTAAGTTTTTTCATTTTTCTTTCAGCAATCGTACTTCTTGCTCCATCAAGAATTTGTGGCACTAATATATTTTCCCTTACGGTCATCTCATCTAGTAATCTATAATCCTGAAATATAAAACCTATTTCTTTTCTACGATACCCCTCCATTTCGGATTCTTTACACTGATATAATTCCTTATTGGTATAAAAAATAGATCCGGCAGATGGTTTCTCAATTCCACCTAACATTTTTAATAATGTAGTTTTTCCTATTCCAGACTTTCCTACAACAACAATAAATTCATTATCTTTTATTGTTAAATTCAAGTTTTTTATTACATAATTTATATTTTTTTCACGTGTTCTTATATTCCATCTTTCATAATATTTACTTACCTCATTAAGTGTATATAATTCCATGTCCTTTCCTTCCCTTTATTGTGGTTCTGAATCAATTTTATATAGCTTTGCCATTAGCATTGCAATACAATAATAACTTCCATATTGAATTAACAATATTAACACGCATACTGCCAAATAATAAATAAAAATCTTACTAAACTCACCTTCCTGATAAAAATATATTATTCCTAAGACTAAAATTCCCCTAACGCACCCTAATATCGTTGGATAAAATGCTATATTTTTAATTTCATGAAAAAAATACTTTTTTCTATCTTTTTGAGACATTCCCAATGAAAAAAATAACTTATACTTGTTTGTTATAGAAGAATGATTTACTACTTGTTTTATTAAAATAATTCCTTGTCCTTCTAATATTAAAAATATACCTATGATACATACTAAAATTAACACATATTGATCATTTTTCTGTTCGATTTCTATCGCTTCTGTACGTTTCCAAACATATACTCCTTTTTTTATTTTGATGTTATTTCTATCCCCATACCAAAGACTCCATTTATCAATAGCATTAATTTTAAATTCATAATCACTGATAACTAAAATATTTTCTAGTTTTGATGAAACATTTTCTCCAAAAATAATTTCCCATCTACTATCCTTTACTTTATAATCTGCTTCCTCAGAATTGAAATATATCTTTATTTCTTTTTTCCCTTCTAATGGTTTAAAATCCTCAGAATTATTTTGTGAAATATAAATTACTTCCTCATTGGATAACGTTTCCTTTTTTTTAACCATATCTTCATAAGATGATAATGAAAATATTGCAATACTTTTTCCTTCTTCTGTTTTTCCTTGAAAAAATGGATATGATTCCTTCAAAAAATTAGTACCTTTACCATAAACAACAAATTCATATGGGTATCGTTCTTGATAATTACTTTCAATTTCATCTGATAAATTAGATAAAATAACTCCTCCTAATACAAAAATAACTATAAAATTAAGTAAATAAATACTTATTATAAGTTTAGAATTTAATTTATATTGGTACAACACCGCATTTGACGTAATAATTTTTTTATAGTCCCTTTTTGATTTGCATTTAACAATCCATCTTAAACATTCCGTAGAACTACTAATAAGATAAAAAGAAATCAACTGTAATACAGCTGCATAATATATAGTATGATAATTTAAGCAAAACATTATTGCCACACATTCTATACATACACCTAAAATGGGTTTTAGATAATAAAATACTTTTGTATCATAGTTATAACTTATATTTTCATTTAATCCCTCCCAAAATTCTAGCATATTCCTTTTTAAACTATGATAAAAAACAATAATTACTGACACCAAAATGAGCAAAACAAGTATTACACAAACTGCACTTCCACTAATAAAATAATTTTTCAAGAAATCTATTAAGAAAATCTTTTTTTTTCGACTCCATATAGCACTTGTCATACAAAGACATATTAAATTAACAACTATTGTGCTTTTTACCCCTATTAATAACAATGTAATACAATAATCTTTATATAATATTTTCCAAAAATCTTTTTTCTTTATTCCTAATATAAATAAAAGAGAATATCGATGCGCCTTAATTTTGATTGCACTGGTTAATATGTACATTATAATAAACATTAAGCCAATTATTAAAAATATTAATACATAAAAAAAGATCGTTCGAATATTCTCTGTTCCCTGATTTTCCCCTATATTCTTCATAGCAACCAGATAACTATTTATAACAAAACTTAAAGGAAATATTGCCAAAATGAAACTAATAACTCCCATCATTTCCTCTTTTGAATTATCAATCTGTTTTTGTATTTGACACATATTTACTTTATCCATACTTATTCTCCATAATATTTAATCTATTTTCTTAATGTAATTACGTACTATGCAAAAGTTTTTATTAATATGTATGCTTTTAAAATACCTGTTCTAATATGTTTTATATAACATCATTTTTTCATTTTCAATAGACAGGCAAAAACAGCAGAAAACTCGGCTATTTTTGCAAAAGTTAACTCTTCTTTTAAGAAAGTAGTATCTGAAAACGCATATTCCTATTGTAAGAAATTATGATTCCAGTAATATGAATAATCTAGCTATTTAATATCCAACTATAAACGTTATAATTGTATGCAGTATACATTATAAATTTGATTATAAAAAAAAGCCCCCAAATAGGCTTTTTTTATACAAGCTAAATCACACTTGCTTCCTATGAAACTCTTTGACTTAAAAATCATAAAACATTTTACACATAAAGTATAATATATGACAACAGGAACTAAATTCATACCATTTTTCATAATCTTATAATACCGTAAATATAACAGACACAGTAAATATATTGTCATTAACATCTATTTGTAAAATACCACCATATTTATTTACACAATCCGCTACATTCTTAAGCCCAATACCATGTTTATCTGGCTCTTGTTTAGTTGAACAAAAATCGTCTCCTTTCTTTTTAACTATTCCATCAAATTTATTTTCAACTCTTATCATTAAGAAATGTCCCTTTTGTGTTGCGAATACATTAATATCAATGTATCCATAATCAATTTTTTTTGTTGCTTCAATAGCATTATCAATAATATTTCCCATGATAATTATTATATCAATATCTTGAATAAAATCTAAAGGTATTCCTGGTTCAACATATGCCTGATAATTTATTTTATTATCAATAGCTTCTTTCTTTTTTTCGCATAGAATAGTATTCAAAACTTTGTTCTTACAAAAGAATTCTTCCTCCATCGCCCCTATCCGTATCTTCATATTTTGAATTACTGATGTAATCTCTTCATTTTGATCTTGTACGGCCAAATTTCCTATTGTTCTAAGCATAAACTTTAAATCATGCATATAATTTGATTGTTCTAAATTTACTTTTTCCATTCTATCATAATATTTCTTTTCCAAATCTGTTTTTAAAGTAAGCATTTCCAATGCTTGATTCTCATAATTAAGTCTAAATATATATTCATATAAAAAGAATATAATCGCATTTGCAAAAAGTAATAGAATACATCCAACTAATAAAATTCCTTCATTTATCCCTGATACTTCCACCATTAAGCCCGAATAAAGCAATGCACTATATATTCCAAAAGTAGCAATTGGCAAGACTAACGAATATAATAATATTTCATTTTTTATCCCATATTTTTGTTTGTTTAACTTTTTCTTAATTATAAACAACGTGACAAAAGTTATCAATTTTTCCAAACATATCACTATAAATCTAGCTAAGTGAGATTGATTCTCCCAACTATACCCTTCATCAAGTATCAATGAAAGAACAAATTCACAAAGAATTTCTACTCCAGCAAAAGTGGTAAAAAACACAGTAAAATAGAATACTCTTTCTTTTAATTCTTCTTCATATAATAGACTATAAACCGCATAATAAATCAAAATATTAGCAATCAAATTTAATTTCGAATTGCCTAAGGAATTAATCCCATAAATCAAACCAACTACCCCTATATATATAGCAATATAAAATATCGGAGAGCTGTATCGTCTACGTAGTAATCCCCTAAAAAATAACTCGAAAATTGTAACTTCAAAAATACATGTCATTATATTTAAAAATACTTCCATGATAATTATTTATTCCTCTTATACTTTCCACCAAGATAATCTGCAAACCTACTATGAAATATCTTTCTTTTAGATCTTGAAATATTTAACGTTGTTAAATCCTCCAATGTTATAACATCATTTTTTATTCCTATAATTGCTTTAAAATTTACAATATAACTATTATGAGCATATTCAAAAGATTGATTTTTTAATTCTTCATAAGTATCTATCAACTTTTTGTTGCTTGCAAATTCATAACATTGATTATCCTTTTTTGAGAATATATGGATGCAGCACCCTCTTTTTATGTTTGAAATATACGTTATATTATCAATAGCAATTTTATCCATTCTGCCATCATTTCTAACAACAATATATACTTCTTTTTTGTTCTCTATCATCTTATTGATAATGTTTTTTAATTCTTCATCCATTTTATTTTCTGTATAATTTTTCATCAAATATCTAAATGGTTGAACATCAAAAAATTCTGGTTGCGGTAATTGTATTCCTGTACAAAAAACAAGTACAGCATCTTGATTTCTTTTTCTAAATTTAATAGCAGCTGTAATACCATCAATTTCGCCCATCTGCATGTCTAAAAAAACCAGATCAAATTCCAACTCCAAATCATCTATAAACTCTTCCCCCGAATAATATTTACAAATTGAGCTTCTTTCAGATTTTCCCAAGACCTCTTTTATTTTTTTTTCCAAATATTCAGTATATGCTATGTCATCATCACAGATTGCTATTCTATACATCTGGTGTTTCCTCTCTTATTTTTTAATGCTTTTTTACAGCTTATATTATAAAATAATTTAAAGAATTATCAACCTATTACCTTCTGATGATCCTGTTATCTCTTATTCTAATTCCTTTTTTAATCAACAATTATACGTCAAATTATATCATTGCTCAAAATATCGGTTAATAGCTCATTATATAAGACAATAAAGTCAAAAAATATTTAGACAAAGATAGCCCTAATAAAATCCAGAAGCGGATAGAAAATCTTGAATCTGAACAAACTACTACTGTCCGGGAAAAACAGGAATTGCAGAAAAAGCAAAGACACTGAATATCATCCGACAGAATTTCACAGCACTGCTTAATGCTCCAGAGATACAAATTCCCATATCAGGAAAAGAGCCAACTCTCTAATAAGAAGAGGTACATACTTAGCGGACCTCTTCCTTTCCATCTAATCTATTTTTGCACTACCCTATCATACTTGCGCCAGGAAGCAGTACAAGCATACTTATTTCTATCAAAAAAGAAAAAGAGCATATGGATTTGACTCCATACACCCTATGATTGTAATCTTCATCTTTTCATAGAAAAAAGATCCTCGCAAGGTAGAAGGTTAACAAACCTTGTCCTTACAGGGATCCTTTCAATTACTACTGAAGATTCCGAAATGTGGTATTAACCGACAGCTCTTTCATATCTTAATCAATATTTACCAATCAAATCAATCTGTCAAAAGAATAAACCATTCAGAACTTGACGATTCATCCGATACCTGAACAATCGATGCTCCATCATTAGTACTATTATTCAGCACACCCAAATATAATCCACTCCATCTGTTTTGAATCTTATATTTCCCATCAGACGTAGTAGTAATCTTCCATTGCTGATTCCAACCACCGTTATATTCGTACTGAACTACTTGTGCATTTTCATTTTGAGAAAGACCGCAAACATCTAAAACTTTACCACTGTTCTTATTTACAATTTTATAATAGCTACTGTCTACCTTTTCAAATATCCACTTTTGGCTGTCCCACTGGTCATAAGTATATTGTTCTACCTGCGCATTATTGTCTTGTGATCCAGTTGCAATATTAACCGATTTTTGGCTATTGATATTCATCATTTCATATGAACAATCAGTATTCAAATAATCCGGAGCTAATTTAAATGCATTTAAAGCATTTGTGAAATGCAACTTATTATTCCCAACTAATTCTGTAGCTCCCAATGTATAACCATCTGGTACAACAGACGAATTTAATTCTGGTTCCCAATAGAATACTCCTATTCCTTTATTGTTAGGAACCGATTTAACAGCGTTAATTTCTTTTCTTAACAGTTCATATGTTCCTTGTGAATTACTTTCGAGCTCACCGGTTTCACAAATCATCACATCTTTACCATACTGTGATGCCATTTTATTCAAATTATACGCAACATTTTCTATACAATCTCCATCATAACTCGAAGTCCAATACGGATAGTATGACATACCTATCACATCTGTTTTTCCACCACATTTCGTGATAAAGTTTTCAAAAAACCATGCGAAATGGCTTATCCCACTTCCATGCGTAAGATGTGTAACTACCTTTGAATTAGGACTTATCGATTTCACCGCATCATATCCGCTATTCAGATATTTCGTTAATTGAGTAAAATCATTTGACTGATTACTTCCAGTCGGATACAACATACCATAACTAACTTCATTTCCAACCTGTACCCACTCTGGATAAATATCCTCATCTGCTAGCTCAGTCATTATATATCTTGTATAATCATATACATACTTTTCCAGCTCACTAGTCGATGCATTTTTCCATTCTGATGGAACATCTTGAATCAATGGATCTGCAAAATGATCACTATAGTGAAATACAACCATTATCTTCAAACCTAGCTCTTTTGCTCTTTTTGCTGTATATAAAAGTCCCTGAGTATCCGCGTAACCAAGCATACAATTTGTACCATCAGGTTTAGTCCAATAGAAATTCTCCGGTGGTTTTACAAAAACTCTAAGTCTTACAGCATTTACACCCTTTTCTTTTAACAACTCAAGAGCATCTCTTGTATTTCCATTGTCATCCACCCATTCAACGCCTTGTGATTCAAGCTGTGATAAAAAACCTATATCTGCACCATAAATCATTTCATTTTCTGACAAATTATCAGCCGCTTGTACGGGAATTGATGGTATTGACAACACTATGCATAAACAAATCATCATTAAAATAGCTATACTGCATCTTCTGCTACTCTTTTTCATCACCGTTTACCTCCCAATATCTATGCATACCTCGACGTCATCGTCCGTCCACAGTCGAAGGACTGCAGATTCTTTCGAATTTGAATCCTTCCATCTAACCACAGCTAATGCACTTCCTTCAAAAGTTGTTACTGTATCTGAGAAATAATCTTCTTCGCTTGAAGGATTGGCTGTACCAAATCCCTCTAGCACACCATTTCCCGTAACCTTAGCATGAATTATTCTCCTCTGTGTTTCTTGTGGGTTACAAACACCATGTTCATCTTCTAACCACACTTTTACGTATGCTACATCCCGTTCATTCTCGGTAACACGACAAGCCTTTAGACTTTTTACCGAATCAGCAGTGACAAGTTCATACTTTCCAATCTCTTTCCCTGACTCATATGCTATTGCCTTTAAAGTCCCTGACTCATATGCAACTTCATATGTTGCTGTGTAATGAGATTTTTTTCCAGCTGGCTTCCTACCAAGAGATTTACCATTTAAAAACAATTCTACTTCATCTCCTGATGAATATACATCAACACTGGCCTTTTCTCCTTCACGCCCTTTCCAAGTCCAGCTACTGATATTATCTTTAAACATCCATGCGGTTTTGCTTGCTGTCTGTCCCCTATGCTCCATACGTTCTACCGCAATGTATGGCTGATTTGTTAATCCATATACAATCTCCCGGAAATAACTAATTGGTCTGCGATTTCCAATTAAGTCTATATCTCCAATATAACCCAGTCTTTCTGGATAAATGCTTGTAAAATTCTCTTTTCCATCATAATGGAAAATCCCTACTCCTGCTTCGCCGATATAGTCATAACCTGTCCAGGTAAAATCGCCAATAACATGTGGATATTTTGTAACTTTCTCCCAAAGATTTTCAATATCCGCTGGATATGTTTCTGTCCCAAGTACCGTTTTTCCCGGATGCAGCTCATGCTCAAGTTCATATCTTCCACTCAAATAATTAAGTCCGGTGATATCACAACTCTGGGCACATTCTTCCAGGGCTTCTGTGACAAGTGGATGCTTTGCAAAAAACTCGCCCTTTTCTCCAGACATAAGACTCATAAAGCTATTGAGAGCATTACTTCCCCCACCACTTCCATTGCCTTGTGTGTCCATTCCAAACTTTTCAATGACTTCCTTCATAATAACCTTGAGTCGTTTTCCAGCACAATTCAATCCATTTAAAGCATTTGTAGTAAATCTTGTAGCATCTAGTTCATGAAATCTATTGCACAAAGAACGATTAATCCATGATCCCTGTTTTGTTCCTGCTTCCTGTATCTCATTTCCTACAGAATAAATAACTACCGATGGATGATTATAATCCTTGTCTACCATGTGGTGAATCCATTTTGGTGCTTCCTCTTTGAAAATATCTGAAAAATCATAGGTGTTTTTACCTCGATTCCACATGTCGGTCAACTCATCCATCACAAGCATTCCTAAATGATCGCAAGCATCAAGCATTGCTCTGCTCATAGGATGATGCGAACTTCTTATCGCATTGAACCCTGCCTCTTTTAGTCTTTTACACCGGTACCACTCCGCTTCTGGGAATGTCTCTGCTCCTATCACACCATTATCATGATGAATGCAGGTTCCTCTTAAATTCACTGTTTCCCCATTGATCTGAAATCCATTAACTGGATCAAGTGTAAGCGTCCTAATGCCGAAATCCACTGTATATTCATCACATATTTCGTCCCCTATATATGTTTTGACACAGCACTGATATAAATTCGGATGATCTGTACTCCATTTTTTCGGACATTTTACAGGAATCTGTACTCTTACAGTTTCTTTTCTTCCAGAATAAAATACAATATTCTGTTTTTCTGTTACAACTGTTTTTCCCTCAAATATCAGTTCAACATAGCTTTTTGCTTCTATGCCACATTCTTTTGTATTCTTTACGTTGGCACAAACTTCCACAACTGCTACATCATCATTTACAGATAACGTAGTTATTTTCATCTCATCATGTGGAATATAAACACCTTTCCCTGTCCATAAATTCACATCACGATAAATTCCAGAACCCGTATACCATCTGCTATTTGGCTGGTTACTGTTATCTACATCAATTTTTATCAAATTTTCCTGTCCATAACAAATCCATGGCTTTAAGTCTACAGAAAAACCCATATATCCGTTTCTGTTTACAGTTGCAAGGGCTCCATTTATCCAAATCCTTGCTGTTCCGTAAATTCCTTCAAACTCTAACACCACATCCTGGTTTTTCCATTCTTCTGGTGCTAAAAATGATTTTTCATAAGTATAAACTCCCCCAGGATAAAAGCCGCTCTGTGCACTTGCCGGACACTCTTTATCTCTTTTTTCACGAATCATAGCATCATATGGAAGTGTAACAATTATTTTATTGTCATCACCATAAAAAGCCTTTAATCTGTCATCCTGATCTACTTTTTCAAATGTCCAGCGATCATTAAATTTCTGACACTGCATACTTTGTTCCTCTTTCTATTTTAATTATTCGCTTCTCTTTCCATATCTATTCTCTTATTTTCTTTTTCTACTGTCATAAGTCCTAAAAGAACAGTGATCACAACTCCAAGGATTACAGGAATTGTAATATACATACTAAAGATCATATTAATTGCTCCACTTGTCTGAGTTGCTGCTGTTCCAACATAGCCGGATGCATTTAACAGCCAGCCAACTGCTGCTGTTCCTATACCACCACCAACTTTTACTCCAAGTGATGAGCAGCTAAACATCATACCATCAATATGTACACCTTTTGTACGATATGTATATCCACTGATTTCTGCAATCAATGCATTTAATGTACCTGACATTGTTCCTGCAAAAGTTCCTTTTAAGAACATAAACAGAAGCATCATTGACAGATTCTTCTGCATTGCAAAGAAGATTAAGAAAATACCTAAAATATCACTAATGACATATCCCCAGAAGTTAACTTTCTGCATACTTCCAGTCTTCTTTACTAATATAGGTGTAAAAATCAATGCAATAATAACTGGGAACATCTTCATCATTGAGAATAAGCCCAGTAATGAACCATCACCAAGTACCTGTTTCATAAAGTAAACAGCTGAACCTGTCGTTAAGTTACTCATAAAATAATATACAATATAGATTGCTACTATTAAAATATAATATTTATTGCTAAAAAGAAGTTTTAAGGATTTCCCAAAACTAATCTTATCATCCTGTGTCTTTGACTCTACTTCAACTACAATGTTTTCATCCTCTGGTAATTCTTTTACACAAAGACAACTAATGGTATTTACTACAAGACCAATTGTTCCACAAATAATCGCAACCATTCTCCATCCGGCAGCTCCACCGCCAAATGCTTCTACTCCATTAGTTACTGCAAATCCCATTACAATATTTGTTGCAACAGCAAACATAAAACGAATGGAACCAAGCTGAACACGCTCATTCTTATTTCTAGTAATGAGTGCTGATAATGCTGAGTATGCAATTCCATTTGCTGTATAGAATATAGCATTCAATGCTGTATAAAAAGCAAAGAAATAGGCATATTGTGCTGTTGTTCCAAGCCCACCTGGAATAGAGAACAGCAATACCAAGCATAATGATACACCGATTTGAGCGTATAACATCCACGGTCTTGCTTTTCCTAGTTTCGATTTCGTACGGTCGATCAAGTTACCAAATATAACATCTGAAATTCCATCTAAGAATTTAGATACTAACATCAGTGTTCCGATGATTCCTGTGTTTAATCCCATTGTATCTGACAGATACAAAAGTACAAAACTGGATACTAATCCATAACTTGTGTTTGAAGCTAAATCGCCTGCTCCATAGGCTATCTTTTGATACCATTTCAAGTATTTCTTTTCTGTTTCACGCATTACTTTGTAACCTCCTTATTCCTCGGCACAATTATTTTTCATTTCATAAACGCTTATGTTTTTATAATATTACTTTAATAAATTATGTCTTATAATACTACAACATATATGATAGAATATATTTAAATTTTTATCATATTCGTGAATGAAACGGAGGACTTGTTGAAATGGCTTCATCCTATACAGTTAATAATATTATCGAACAGGATAATTTAAATAGTGGTATTAACTCCTATATCAAGATACTGACACCTATTCAGTTCACTCTCGAAACATGCTGTCAGTCAGATGATAATGCTTATCTCAATTTCTTGATGACATCACCATGTGAAAATACTTTTTATCATTTTCAAACCAAAAAAGAAATCCACCAATTTAATAACCGAGCCCCACATATCCACGACTTCTATGAATTATTAATTGTTTTAGACGGAGAAATCCACCAGCAGATAGAACAATCTGACCTAGTATTTCATAGTGGAAACTGTTGCTTGATGAACCATAATATCGTCCATAAAGAAGTCTTTTCTTCAGATGCAACACTCTTATTTATAGGTATGTCAAAAGAACTTGTAAAACAACTGTCTGATGATGAACAAAAAGTATATTTTCCAGATATCGAAATGCCAGGAATAAATCCTATATTAAAGTTTCTTACAGACAACCTAGATAATCCTGATACGAAAGAATATTTAGATTTTCTTCCCGCACTTAATAATAAAGACTGGCATCACACTCTTCACGCAATTACTGACAATATTTTACGTGCAATTATGTTTCCAAAACTTGGTTCCACTTATATTATAAAGGGGATGCTTTTAGAATTATTTGACTATCTGGCAGATCCTACACATTTTCACTTTACACCGGTTCACGTAGAAGCTGACAATGATTTTATATTATTTTCTCATATTTGCCATTTATTAGAAGATACAGATGGAAGAATCTCTCGCTCCGAATTGGAACAAATATTAAACTATAGTGGCAATTATCTGAACACCATTGTTAAAAAATATACCCACAAATGTCTGTTTGATTATGGGCAAACTTTCTGTATGAAAAAAGCTGCTACATTACTAAAAGAAACAACTTCCTCTATTTCAGAAATTATGGAAGAATTACATTTTACTAATACAACTCATTTTTATAAATGTTTCAAAGAACACTATCATATGACTCCAAATCAATTTAGAATCTCTAGCAAAAACAAACATTGAAAATAAGCCTGGTAAATGATCTTTTAAAATCATCTACCAGGCCTTTTATTTCTCTTTATCTTACACGCCGATCAGCCTCTCTCCAGCTTATCTTTTCCAGCTACCGCTTGCTTCTTCTGTGACCCGGATCGCAAAATATCGCACACCCACCTGAAATGCCAGCTCTCCCAATGAATGTTCCCCGAAAGTCCTCCGGGCGATGGATAAACCTATTTTAGATCCACACCTGTTTTTGTTCCTGCCTTAAATGTAATCATTGGATTCGTGCAAAAGAGCATTTCCTGTGTTCCGGTATTTCCAAGCTTTCCTTCTTTCCAGGTCATCAGCTGCGGCCAAGAAGGATCATTATAATCAATCACATCAATTCGGCCGATGTTCTTTTTTAATGCCCCAGTTGAAATTGTCTCACCGGATGCTCTGGCTGCTCTTGCCATTCTCGGAACATTCTGTGTGGTTGGTTCATCATCGGATACCAAATCTGATTCACTGTCCGACTCCGCAAATCCTACTCCGATATCTTTCAAGATCTGTTTAGATTTTAATTGTTCATCACGAATGATAAGTGGATGAACCGATACTATATCATCCTTCACAACTATTTCTAATGTGCTGCGACATTTCTTGCACTCCACTTCTGAATCGCTTTGAGCGCTCTTTTCAATAAATGCTCCACATACTGAGCAATGTACATGCCATTTGATAGCACCTGATTCCATATAAGCTTCCTTTCCTACTGTTTTTCTATTTGCTTTTAATCTATATTTTCTTATTTTGAAAATTAACGAGACTTATTTCTCAAACAAATTCGTTCAGCAAAAGACCACTGCACTTTGCAATTAGGATAAAGCACCTCAAGTCTTTTCTTTGTCTGCTCTATTTCAGCAATAGATACAGAAACAATATTGTTATTCGTTCCATACACGTGTTTTAATTTGTCAACATCTGCAACTGAAAGTTTATTTGTTTCAATCATTCTCAATCTTGCCTCCCTTCAACCATCTCAATCTCTGCGATAATCTCTGCTAATGTATTCATACTTTCCTCTATCTGTGTCTGTAAAAGTGTAACCTTACTTTTCAAAGACGTCAGTTGCACTCTATCAGATGAATTATCAACCTGGGCTTCTAACATAAAATAAAGTAACCTTCTACACACTTCTGACTCTGGAACATTTAGTATCTTCGAATATGTATTAAGTTTTTTATAACTATCAGATCTGAAATTAACACTCTTCGATGTCTTTCCTTGAGACTGATCTAGCTCTGATATTTCTTTTTTCATCAGATCTTCTGGCTTTCCACAATAGTAATCAATGCAATTGTTGATAATATATGAATCTTTAAAGTCTTTTGCTGTTGCATTCTTCCCATACATTTTTCTTCGAAGCTGTCCACAGACCTCCGCAACATTATTCATCATCGATAGACTCTTTATCATCCTTATGCCACCTTTCTTTTTGTGAATTTTCTTTTTTTAGTGAATTGCTTAATGACATTTTATCATTCGTCTGTATTGTTTGTCAATCACAGGAAAAAGAATTTTCTTTTTTTAATTACTTTTTTATCAATTAGTCTCTCTTATATGTTTCATTACTCTTAAAACAAAATATTATTCCCTTATGCGGTATATTAATTTCTACCAAACAAAAAAGCCCGACAAAACAAATACTTCAACAAGCTCCAAAACCAGAAAATACTTCTGATCTTGCAGTGTATCTGTAAATGTTTTGTCGGGCTCTTAGTGATTCCAGTCAGGTTCAATAAACTAATTGAAGAACATCATCTCCTTAAAGTTGTATTTCACAGTTTGCGTCACAGCAGTGTCACCTATAAATTAAAGCTTAATAAAGGTGATATAAAAGCTGTGCAGGGCGATTCTGGTCATTCCCAGACAGATATGGTTACAGATGTGTATTCCCATATTATTGATGAAGACAGAAAAAAGAACGCTGAATTATTTGAAGATGCATTTTACAAAAAAAATAATCTTGATCCAAATATGGTTTCTGAAGAAGTCGATATGGAATTATTGATGAAAGCTTTGGCGAATCCGGAAATGCGGGCGTTGCTTAACTCGCTGGCCAAGACAATGAAGTGATATAATTTAAAAATCAGTTGTAGAAAATATGAATAATGGATATAATATAGAAAAGAAGAACAGGTTTTTTTCAACAGGATGTGATATTATGGTAACAAAAGAATCTGTAACTATTGATGTTCCAGTAGGAATGTCGAAATATTTGATAACTATGAATCCAGATGCAGAACTTACTCGAAATGCATTGTTATTGTATCCATATATCCTAAATCAGACAATATCTCATGGCCGTGCAGCTGAAATTTGGGGAATCAGAAAGTCAGAATTAATTAATCTGTATGATAAATTGGGATATTCCTATTTTGATATGACAATGGATGATTTAGATGATGAACTGAACACTTTTAGAGAACTTAAAAAGAAGGAGGCTGCGGTATGATTGTTGTCTCTGATACAACACCGCTAATATCACTTCTTTATATAACTGACCCTCTCGATATTTTTTCGAGATTAGGTCAGTTTTTTGTATGAAAAAAATCTGTATTATTATTCACCTGTTTTTATAAATAAGACTTTCTTGAGAAGAGAGTTCTCATTTTATTGTTATACCCTCTTCTCTTAGTCATTTACTATTTTTTCTTTGACTTCTTCCCTTTATTATTCGGTTCTTCGTTCTTCCCTTTGTCTCGTTTTTCTAATATTCTTCCAACTGTCATAACTACCAAAATAAATGTACAAAGAACAGCACCTATAGTACCTATAAGGATTTCAATCGGACTGTCTATTGGTTCTGTTTTATATTTCTGCTTCTCCGTGACCAGTATCGCCTTGTACGGACTTAACATCTCCGTTTGTCATTTTGAGTTTATAACTCGTACTTAAATAGCGTAGGCTATGAAATACCACAACTTCATAATCGTTTTCTTCACAGAGCTTTTGAAACCTATCTCTAACAATACAGATTTCCACGGGATTGCCATTATCTAACGCAATAACAAGGTTGTAATCATTGTAGGCACTTCCTAAAAATTCCTTTAATTCCTGCTGGTCTTTTTTATATTGCACCAATAGTTCCGCAACTGTTTTAGGTAACCAAACAACACGATTACTTGTTTCTGTTTTTAGCGTTTTCAAGACAAGCCTTGTAGTACAATGCGGTTTTTGCGTTGGGAAAATCTTTAAAATATTCTTTTCCTTTAATTTCTGCATAGCTTCTGCATTTACTCTTGAAAGTTCTTTATTGATGAGTACCTTTGCATTGTTTGTAGCAATGGACTCTTCATCAATAATAACATCTTCCCATGTAATTCTACTTTTTAAAGCTAATAAGTTTTCCGTTGTATTTTACAATGATGAATATGATATAAAACACTCCTACAAAAATCAAAATAAGACCTATGTAATAGCCTAATTCAGAATGAGAGATTAAATTGATAATCGGCATAACAAGAATACCAATACTAACCAGTAAAGTGCCTATTCCTATTTTTTTTGTAAACACCTTTTTATCTTTAGGGTCAAGTTGTGTATAATGATAACCATGTAATAAAGTAATATTCTCTTTTATTCCTATTTGATAAGATGTAAAAAGTAAAAACAATCCTATAACTATTTCAACAATCAATTCCTCTAATTCCATAATCGTTCTCTCCTTTAATCAAAATAAAATAATTCTTCAAATTTTTTATCTAAAGCTATACAAAGCACTAATGCCAATTTTGCTGTTGGATTGAATTGTCCAGTTTCAATAGAACTAATTGTATTCCGAGAAACCCCGACTAGTTCAGCTAATTCTGTTTGTGATAATTTTTTTTCTTTTCGTACAGTTTTTAATCTGTTTCGCAAAATTAAATGTTCGTCCATTCTATAAACCTATCATTAAAAATTTATAAAAGTAATACCCCATAAATAGAAGAAAGAATAAAGCAATAACAAATTTGGATTTATTTTTTGAAATATGTGCTTCATAACCCATAGAGCCAAATGCCACAGACCCAATAATTGTCATTATATCATAGTAAGGTTCTTTACAAACTGCTTTAATGAAAAGAATTAAAATGCAGATAAATAAAACAAACATTAAGCCAAAAGATTTCCCTTGAAGTTTAATATGTTTTTCGTATTCATCAAGATATAGATTCTCTTTTTTGTTTTGTGATAGTATTTTTTCTTTATCCATTATATAACGCTCCTTTCAAATAATACCAAGTACACTTGTCATTTATATTATAGCATTCGGTCATTACAAGTCAATATTTTTGCACAGTTTTCTTGTCGTTTTGTAAAAGCGTGCAAATCTGATAAGAAATGCACGCTATATCATTTATCCTACAATCTTCCAGTTACTATCCTTATGTAGCACAAGCTCATACTGCGATACCTGCGTAGACTTTGTCTGATTATCAAGGAATTTCACAGCTACCTTGACTTTCACATTCTCCCCGTCCTTTGTAAAGATAGGGTTTACCAATTCAGAATAAAGGTAGTCCCTGCCGATAGGTTCAAGTACATTACCAGATACATAATAAGCAATCCGTCTCTATGACCGTCAGGCATTTAATTCAGACAGACGCTATTATGAGCGTGCGCAGGAAACAGGTACATATCTGGATACGGTAGCAGCATCCACAGATCAGCCGGAACCGAAAACAGTACAGGACTTCCTGGATCATATTGAGAATCAGGAATTGTATCATGTACTGATCACCGTGGACAGGCTTACCCTTCAAATCGTTCTGATGAAGATCCAGGGGTATAGCACTCATGAAATCGCCAGGTATCTGAGGATTACCGAAAAGGCGGTTTACAGACGTATGGACAGGCTGAAAGAAAAAGTGAAAAAGATCTTTGAATAATTCATGATAATCACAAAGCAGGGTGTGTGAACAATCTCCGCCCTGCTTTTCATTTGCTAGAAAAAATAAAACTGTTATAAAAACCAGTATTTAAAAATTTTATCAGTAATAAAGTGCAGAAGGATGTTTGGATTACTGTTTTTATGCAATTATTTCTTGTTGCTCTTGACAAAATCATTTTTAGAGATTAAAATTATAACAGTGTTATATAGCACTGTTATATAGGAGGTGTGCAAAATAAACGGAAATGGAACGACTTTAGAAAATATCCATCGGGCAGCGAAAGCAGAATTTTTAGAAAAAGGATATAAAGACGCTTCTCTGCGGAATATTGTGAAATCCGTGGGAATGACTACCGGAGCCTTTTACGGATATT
>OFMA01001125.1_pt1 | contig 18052 bp, 14 predicted proteins | sample 1541011 | NCBI WGS metagenome assembly OFMA01 (sample SAMN04209225, study PRJEB22552) | human gut metagenome | biome: gut; material: feces | host: Homo sapiens | place: USA: Oklahoma
AAGACCCCCAAATATTTAGAGCGAAGGTCTGACCCCCACAAAAATTAAAGACCCATCAAAACTCATACATTCTTTTTTTATCATTTTTAATTTAGGTTTATAAAAACCTATTGACATATTAATAATAAAGAGTAGAATTGTAAGTGTAGAAGAGATAAGGTTTATAAAAACCTAAGGAGGAAAAGATATGTTAAACAAAGTAGAATTAATTTATCGTTCAAACAGAACGAAAAATGAAGCAGGTACAGTACATCGTTATATGAAGCTTCAGAGTTATCTAATTTATATTCAAAGACAGGGAAAGATAAAAGATATTCAGTTTCATTTTGAAGACTACAAAGTGTTTGAAGAGAAAATGAAAGAAGCAATTGAATCTTGTCAATCAATTGTTACTAAAGAGGTGCTTGTTAGTATATTAAATAATAAACTCAATTATATTAGAGATAGTGCTAATGATACTTATAAACAATTGTTGGAATGTGAAGATGAAGAACTTTTAGAAGTGTTTAAAATAGAAACTATAATGGATCGTTCATCAATGTATTGTGAATGCATAACTGAGGATTATCTCTCTGAACTAGTAATGAAACTTCATGAAGGAAGAAGCAACAAGAAAATCATTGATTTATGTTCAGGACAAGGAAGATTTTTATCAGTTGCAGCGAAATCGTATCCAAAAAGCCAAATGGCTGGCATAGAACTGTTAGAGTTAAATGTGATTGATTCAAAAATGATTTTGGATATGATGTCTAGTGATAGTTCGATTTATTGTGGAAATTTACTTCATACACCATGTGTTCCAAATTATGATTTAGTTTTCTGTGATTATCCTAGGGGTATAGTTCCATGTGATTATCTTTGTAATGATAAAGATGGTATTTTTAGTTTTGATAATATAAGAAGAGAAACTGATTGGGCTTTTGCAGGAAAAGCTATTAATTCTATGAATGAAAATGGGCGTGTCTATGTTTTAATGTCTGCAAGAGCGTTAAATAGTTCATCAGAAAGACGAGTACGTAAACAGGTAATTGATAATGGGCTGTTAGAAATGTCTATTTCCTTTTCAGCTGATTCTCGTTTCTATAAAGTTGGTGAATATTCACTTCTAGTATTTTCTAAGGGGAATAAAACTGTGAAGATGGTGGATGCAACTAGTTTTTGTGATAGAGTTGGGGAAAATAGAATTAAAGTGGATGAAATTGTTGAAGCAATTAATAATAACTCTAGCGAGTATGTAAAGATTATTGATAATGAAACAATTATCAATAATTCTTATAAACTAAACAGTAACACATACTTTATGGAGAAAATTACTGTACCGCATGCAAAACAACTTAAAACAGTTGCAGAGACATTTAGAGGTGTTCAATATACTTCTAAACAATATACTGAACTTAATCCTGGAGAAGGGAAATACGATATATTGAAGATTAGTGATATTAATGATGACTTTCTTGAGTGTACAGATCTAGCATCTATTGATATGCCAGAAAAGAAAGCAGGAAGATATTTATTAAAAGAAAATGATATTATCATTGTTTCTAAAGGATATGTTTTAAAGATAGCATATGTAAAAGATTTAGGGGGAAAGCAAGTCATCCCAACAGGAAACTTATCTGTTATCAGAGTAACTGATAAGAAAGTCTCTCCATTGTATTTATTTATATTCTTAATGAGTAGTAAAGGTCAAGCCTTGCTTGATCAATGCTTAGTAGGATCAACAATCAAGTCATTATCTAAAAAAGAACTTGATGAAATGTATATTCCAGCTATTGATTTAGAAACACAGAAAAAGATTGAGGATAGATATCTTTTGCTTCAGGGTAGAATCGAAGATTTGAAGGATGAATTAAATGAATTAAAAGAAAAACAGAATAACATTTTTGAAAGTGAGGTGGAATCTTAATATGGTCTTATCAACTATTGAACTCGATAGAGTGATGACTTATGTATATGCTAAGTTGTCATCAGAGTTAACTATTGCGAATCGAAGTAATGAGCTAGAAGAATATTTAAGTAAGATTGGATGCACAGACTGTATAGAGAAGCACAATACTAGTTATCTTGCTCATAATGCGAAAATATTGGTGATTGGTGATATGAATATCAATTGTAAAAGCATTAAGAAAATAGCTAAGAAATGTGGAATTAAAGCAGATAGAATTGAAGTCATTAGTGAGTATGAGAAGTTAACTAATCTGAATTTTGAGAAGTATAGAAACAATACAAATTATTCAGATATCATAATCGGACCTACTCCACATAAAGTAAAAGGAATTGGTGGTTATTCGAGTGCTATATCAATGATGGAACATAATCCTGAGGAATATCCAAAATTGATTAGAGCAGAAACAGCTGCTGGGGAATTAAAATTAACAGCCACATCATTCGAAGCAGCATTAAGACAAACACAGCAATATCTAGGTAAAATCAACTAAATATAACACCTTCTAATAAGTGATCATGGATAAGGGAAAAAATATTTCATTTTATTTTTTAAACACCTAAATTATGTTGTTCTCAAGCGACAATATAGTGCATAAAAAATAAAATTAGTGTATAGTAGAGGATGGGTAAGGGAATAGCTCATACCAAAATCCGATTTCCTTACTATGATCACCGTAGGTGATCTTTTTTTGTGCATATATACAGGAAAAAATTAAAAATAATTTTTTTAACACCTAATAATAAGCATTGTCAGAGGGGTACCTGAGAAATTTTATTTTTAAAAGAGTATAATAATAGTAGAAGAAAAAAATACATATGAAAACGATTACGATATATAATGTATTTATAACTGTTTATATTATTTTATAGAGAATGGGTGATGACGATGGATAAGAAGTATTTAGCACATATATCTGAAAATAGGGAACAGACAGTGTATGAGCATTGTGAAAATGTTTCACGATATGCAGAATTAGAAGCAAGAAGTGTTGGACTTGGTAGTACTTTGAAAATTGCTGGATTATTACATGATGTAGGTAAATTGACAGATGAGTTTAATGAGTATATTCATAAAGCAGTAGAAAATCCTAATTCTGTGAGAAGGGGTAGTATCAATCATTCTAGCGCAGGTGCAAAGTATATTATGGATTATGGGGCTAAACATAATATAGAATTTTTACCTGAATTGATTGCATATTCTATTTTTTCACATCATGGGTTGAATGATTGTGTTGATGAAAATGAAGAAGATAAGTTTACACCTAGATTAAAGGTGGATGAGAATAGTTATCAAAACGTATTAGGTAATATAGAACCTTTGATCACTACAGTAGATTTAAAAAGTTTATTGGAAAAGTCAGAAAAAGAATTTAATAATCAAGTTGAAAAGATAAAAAAGATTTGTATTGATATGAAATTCAGTTGTGATGAAAATAGTTCTTTTTTATTAGGATGTCTAGAACGATTGATATTGTCTTATTTGATTGACGCAGATAGAAGAGATACTGCTGAATTTATGCAAGGTAAGATTAACAATAGAAAGACTCAAGAAGAAATCAATGAGTTATGGAAAGACTATCAAAAGAAGTTGAATCAAAAATTAGACAGTTTTAAAACTGTTACAAAGATTGATAAGTTACGTAAACAGATGTCTGATTATTGCTTTGATTTCACTAAAAATGGCAATGGAATATATAGACTTTCTATTCCTACTGGTGGAGGAAAAACTCTCTCAAGTATGCGTTACGCACTAGAATTAGCTAAGAAAGAAGAAAAAAGACATATCATATATGTTGCACCATTTCTATCGATTCTAGAACAGAATGCAAATGAGATAAGAACTATTTTAAATGATGATGACAATATTCTAGAGCATCATTCAAATGTATGTATTGATGAAAATAATGTTGAACAGCTGAATAGACATGAATTACTTGCTGATGATTGGAGTGCTCCTATCATTATGACGACTACTGTTCAATTTCTAAATACATTATTTGATGGAGGTATGCAGTCGGTGAGACGTCTTCATCAATTAACAAATGTGGTCATTATTATAGATGAAGCACAATCAATTCCTATAAAGTGTTTGAATCTTTTTACCACATTCATGAATTTCTTATCTTATTGTGGAAATTCTACGATTGTAATGTGTACAGCAACTCAACCGTTGTTTGAGAAAATCAATAGACCACTTCTGTATAAAGATAAGTGTAAGGATATGATTCCTAATATTGAATTCTTCTCTAATGAATTCAAGAGAGTACATATAGAAAGACCTGATAAGAAAGAATATGATTATGAGTCTTTAGCACAGTTTATATTGGATAAGATGGATCAAAATATATTGGTTGTTCTTAATACAAAAGGTGCTGTAAGAGGAGTATATAATGAAATTAAAGAATTAGTAAGTGATGATGTTGATGTTATTCAGTTGACTACTTATATGTGTGCGCAACATAGACTAGATATCATTAAGAAGATGAAGCAGTCATTATCAAGCCGAAAAACAATTTGTATTAGTACACAGTTGATTGAAGCAGGTGTAGATATTTCTTTCCAAACTGTTATTAGATCTTTAGCTGGATTAGATAGTATTACGCAAACAGCTGGAAGATGTAATAGAAATGGTGAAACAAGTGAAGGAATTGTCTATATGGTTGATGTGAAAGAAAATTTAAATCAATTGCGTGATATAAGAGAGTCAGTAAAGGCAACTAAACGTGTTCTAGATGATTATGATGGTGATTTACTGATGCCAGATGCTATCAGAAAATATTATGAAAGATATTATTATCCTAAGATGTCTGATAACAATGTGTATTGTCCAATGGATTATTGTCTTAAGAATCATCAATCTGTTAAAGATTTATTTCACTATTTATCGTCAAATAGAAGACCATCAGGCTATGCTTATCTGCAATGTCAGGCTTATAAATACGCAGGAAAGAATTTTAGTGTGATTGAAAAAGGAAATACAGTCGGACTTATTACTCAATATGGTGAAGCTAAAAATATTGTGGAGGAAATGATGAATAATCCTTATGACTTGGCATTTGTGAAGCAATGTTTAAAGAAGTTGCAAAGGTATACGGTCAATGTCTATCAGACAGACACAAGGTTGAAAGAAATTGAGAACCGCCAAGGTATTACAAGATTTAATGAAGATATTTTGATTTTGGATGAAGGTTTCTATACAAATGAAGAAGGATTAAGTACTGAATTATCATTAGAAATATTCTAGAGGAGGATGAATGATGGAACATAAGAATAGCATTGAATTCAAAGTGTATGGGAGATATGCCTTATTTACAGACCCACTTACAAAAACAGGTGGTGAAAAATATACATATCAGATTCCTACATATCAAGCACTAAAAGGAATATGTGAAAGTATCTATTGGAAGCCTACGTTTCAATGGGTCATTGATGATGTGAGAATCATGAATCCGATAAGAACGCAGAGTCAGGGAATTAGACCAATACATTATCAGGATTCAAAGAATGATTTATCTATTTATACATATTTAAAGGATGTTGAATATCAAGTAAGAGCACATTTTGTATGGAATGAAAATAGAAAAGACTTGGTAGGAGATAGAAATGAAAATAAGCACTGGTTGATTGCGAAAAGAATGGTCGAACGTGGAGGAAGAAGAGATATTTTCCTTGGTACAAGAGAATGCCAGGCTTATGTCGAACCATGTAAGTTTGATGAATCAAAAGGATACTATGATGATAGCGACATGTCATTTGGAATAATGGTTCATGGCATTACGTATCCTGATGAATCAAAAGTAGAAGATGGTAAAGGCGAAATGAGTATTAGATTATGGAAACCAGTAATGCGAAAAGGAATTATTCATTTTATTACACCAGATGAATGTCCTATTGTGAAAGATGTAGGCAAGCAGGAAATTAAAGTATTTGAAAAGGGTGTTAATTTTTCTGGATTAGATGAATTTGAGAAAGGAGGAGTATTTGGCGATGAGTTGGATAAGCAATTTGAGTAGCACATATGATCAATGTGAGTCATTAATCGGTAAGGTGAGTGGGGATGATAATTCAGTAATTTTATTGCCATTGTTTCATCTACAGTTGAAAGCACAGATAGAAATTTATATTGATCAAGATGGAAATTTTATTAGAGCTGAAAGAATATCAAAGGATGATCAAGTAACTGTATTTCCTGTGACTGAAGATAGTGCTAGTAGAAGTAGTGGGATAACTCCTATGCCTCTGTTTGATAAGTTATGCTATATTGCAGGAGATTATGATCAGTACAGCGAAGATTCGAAGGAAAAAAGAGAATATTTTGATGCTTATATTAAACAATTAGGTGATTGGGCTAATTCAGAGTATTCTTGTTCACAGATTAAAGCTATCTATACTTATTTGAAAAAAGAGCATGTGATGCAAGATTTAATTGCTGATGATAAGTTTGATAAGGATTCTTTGGATGATGTTGCAAGATTTATAGTAGAATCTCCTGATGCTATGGATGAAAAAGTCTGGGAAGACAGTTTAGTTCATGATTGTTTTATAGCCTATACTTTGAGTAAGACAAGTGATTTAGGCATTTGTTATGCGACAGGAGAAGTGACACAATTAACGACAAAGTTACCTGCAAAAATTCGTAATGCCGGGGATAAAGCAAAACTCATATCATCAAATGATACTTCAGGGTATACATTTAGAGGTAGATTTAAAAATGCTGAGCAAGCTGTTGGTATTGGATATGTAACATCTCAAAAAGCACACAATGCATTACGCTGGTTAATATCTAAGCAGGGATATAGAAACGATACTGAGCGTATAGTGTGTTGGGCAAGTAAGACAATTAAAACACTTGAACCATTTGATAATCCTTTTGCATTATTTGCTGAAGAAAAAGTTGAGATTGATACTTTAGAAAAGTACGCACATCAGATTAGTTGTTTATTAGCTGGATATCGTACAAAACTAAGTAACGAAAAAGTATCAATAATATCAGTAGATACAGCGGATGGATCAAATCAAGGCCGTTTATCAATTACGTACTACAACGAACTATTGGGAAAAGAATATCTTGATAGGCTTAATAAGTGGTATCTAGAATGTAATTGGAGATTACATCGTAAAGTAGATGGTGAATATGTTGATTATATAGGAACACCTACGCCGTTAGATATTGCACGTGCAGCCTATGGTGTGGATCAAGAAGGATTATTGAAGATTACCAATTCAAAATTACAGAAGAAGTGTGTGGATCGAATATTGTCTTGTATTGTGGATAATAGAAAATTGCCGATGGATATTCTGCAGTGTGCTGTAAACAATGCAAGTAATCCACAAAAATATAGTTCTTATAACTGGAATTTTATATTAGAAACAACATGTGCACTTATTAGAAAACATAACATTGATTATAAGAAAGGAGAATATAGTGAAATGTTAGAAGAAGACAAGTATAGAAAGGATAGAGATTATTTATTTGGAATGTTGCTAGCTATTCTGGATGATATTGAGAATTCATATTATTATCATGCGCAAATGGATTTTAGAGAAACAAATGCTAGTAAACTATGGAATATTTACTCAAGATATCCTGCTAGAACATTTGAAGAAATAAGAAGAAAGTTACAACCTTATTTAGCAAAAACAAGTAAGCCAATTAGAGAAAATCAATCAAAGAGAATTGAATGTATATTGGAATGCTTGCGAGATATTGATGGTTTTAATAACAAACCATTAAATGAAAATTATTTATTAGGCTATTATTGTGAAAGAGCAGAAATAAGAAAAATTAGATCAAATTCAAAGAAAGAAGAGGAATAAAAGATGAGTGAATTTAAGAATAAAATTGATTTTGCAGTATTATTTACAGTTGAAAAGGCTAATCCAAATGGAGACCCACTAGATGGTAACCGTCCAAGAGTGGATGTGGATGGTTATGGTGAAATGTCTGATGTATGTATTAAGAGAAAAATTAGAAATAGACTTCAGGATATGGGTGAAAAAGTCTTTGTACAGTCTCAGGAAAGATCTGATGATGGATGCAATAGTTTATCTGCAAGAGCTGATGCAAATAAGGAATTAGCTAAACATAAGAAAGATAAGTCAGGGGATGAGTATGCAAAAATCGCATGTGAATCATGGATTGACGTGAGAAGTTTTGGACAGGTGTTTGCATTTAAAGGAAATTCTCTATCAGTAGGTGTACGCGGTCCTGTTACTGTAAGAACAGCTGTTAGTGTATCACCAGTGGATGTTTCTACAATGCAGATTACAAAGAGTGTAAACAGTGAAGAAAAAGCAGGTAAAGCTTCAGATACAATGGGAAGTAAAAACCGTGTGGAATTTGGTTTATATAAACTTTGTGGAAGCATCAACCATCAGTTAGCTGAGAAGACTGGTTTTTCTGAAGAAGATGCTGAAAAGATTAAAGAAGCATTAGTAACATTATTTGAAAATGATTCTTCTTCTGCTAGACCAGATGGAAGTATGGAAGTTAAGAAAGTATATTGGTGGAAACATAATTGTGAAATGGGGCAGTATTCATCTGCAAAAGTTCATAATTCATTACATGTAAATCTTCTTCCAGAGGTAGTAATTCCTAAGAAATATGAAGATTACGAAGTTACATTAGATAACCTTGAAGGTTTAGATGTAGAAGTTATTGAAGGCAGATAATTATGAAATATGCTGAAGAAGATTATTTGATGTTATCTGGAATTCAGCATTTTCAGTTTTGTCGACGCCAATGGGCTTTGATTCATATAGAGCAACAATGGGATGAAAACCTAAGAACTATTGAAGGTGAAATCTTTCATTCAAATGCACATAATGATAATTTTATAGAAAAACGTAATAACGTAATCATTACAAGAGGTATGAGAGTGTTCTCTCATACCTTGGGTGTGCATGGGGTATGTGACATTGTTGAATTTGTAAGAGATGATCACAATGGAGTCTCTATTCATGGCCGAGAAGGGAAATATACAATAGAGCCTGTTGAGTATAAAAAGGGGAAACCTAAATGTGACCAAAGTGATATTCTGCAAGTAGTGGCACAAGCAATGTGCTTAGAAGAAATGTTAGTATGCGAAATTAACAAAGCATATATTTTTTATGGTGAGACAAGACGCAGAGAGACTATTTTAATAACAGAAGAATTAAGAAAGTTAGTTGCAGATAGTTTTAAAGAAATGCATCAATACTTTGATAAGAAGTACACTCCAAAAGTTAAATGGTCTAAAAGCTGTAATGCGTGCTCATTAAAAGAAATATGCTTACCAGTTTTAGGAAAGAATAAATCGGTAAAGGATTATATTCAATCTAAGGTTGAGGAAAACTAATATGAAAAAACTATTAAACACTCTTTATATCACTAACCCTGATTACTATTTGTCATTAGAGGGTGAGACAGTAACGGTTTTATCTGATAAAAAGAAGATTGGTAAGATTCCTTTACATAATCTTGAAAGTATTATCACTTGTGGTTATATGGGCGCAAGTCCTGCATTGATGGGAAAATGTGCTCAAGAAGGAATATCTATAATATTTCTCTCTAGGAATGGAAAGTTTCTTGCTAGAATTGTTGGCGAGCAATATGGAAATGTGATTTTAAGAAAGACGCAATACAGAGTATCAGAATGTGAAGAAGAGTCTTTAAAATTAGCAAAATGTTTTATCATGTCCAAACTTTATAATAGTAGATGGATTTTAGAAAGAGCAATACGAGATCATAAATTGAGAGTTGATACTGAAGCTTTAAAAAGTGCTTCACTTACCTTAAAGAATTCCTTAAATTCATCTTATGAATGTAAATCCATGGATTCATTAAGGGGAATTGAGGGTGAAGCAGCGAGTATTTATTTTGGAGTATTCAATGAATTAATTCTTCAGCAGGAAGAAGACTTTAGTTTTGAGTTTAGAAGCAGAAGACCGCCTTTAGACAGAGTAAATGCACTATTATCTTTTGCATATGTATTATTAACATCAATGTGTACTTCAGCATTAGAATCAGTGGGGTTAGATCCATATGTAGGATTTATGCATACTATAAGGCCTGGTAGAAAATCTTTAGCTCTTGATTTGGTAGAAGAATTAAGAAGCGTATTTGCTGATAGATTTGTAATTACGTTAATCAATAAAAAGCTTATTTTAAGCAAACATTTTATTGAGCAAGAAGATGGTGCTGTATTACTAAATGATGAGGGTAAGAAGATATTCTTCAAATACTGGCAACAGAAAAAATTGGAGGTAATAGAGCATCCGTATCTGAAAGAAAAAGTAGAGTGGGGTATGGTTCCTTATGTTCAAGCATTATTATTAAGTCGTTATTTACGTGGTGATCTAGATTCTTATCCTGCATTCTTTTGGAAGTGATAGTATGTTTATATTAATTACTTATGATGTGTCTACTGTAGCAAGTGCAGGCAAAGCAAGACTTAGAAAAGTAGCAAAAGAATGTGAGAACTGTGGACATAGAGTGCAGAATTCAGTATTTGAGTGTCAGGCATCAGCTGCAGAGTGGAGAAAGATGAAGGATAAATTGTTAAAGATTGTGAATCTTAAAGAAGATAGTATTAGATTCTATTATTTAGGTGATAAATACGAAAATAAGATAGAACATTATGGATTGAATGCTAGTGTATTTTTTGATAAGGATGATCTCATACTCTAGTGCGAATATGTAGTGTACATAAAAACATTAAGAGATTCGCACCTGATTATTTTATTAATTAAGAAATTTATTTTTTAATTATCATAATTCTGTGAATATGGTAATATGAATTTGTCAAAAATAGTGAAATTCAAGTAGAAATTTTGCTATTTTTGCGGTCGCACCCCACGATGGGTGCGTGGATTGAAATTTTAGATAGATTATTTTCTAAAGCATCAACATCAAGTCGCACCCCACGATGGGTGCGTGGATTGAAATTAGTGTCTGTAACCATTGACTGCGTCAATACTGCGTCGCACCCCACGATGGGTGCGTGGATTGAAATCACTTTTGAGAGCGCTATGTCACGAGTACAGGCGGGTCGCACCCCACGATGGGTGCGTGGATTGAAATTTTTCTGTCGAACCCGATTAACTTATCATCACCCGGTCGCACCCCACGATGGGTGCGTGGATTGAAATTTTTCATCTTGGTTATTAGAATAATATGAACTAGGTCGCACCCCACGATGGGTGCGTGGATTGAAATATTCTTTATCTTTTAAATGATAATTGCTCATTGTTGTAGTCGCACCCCACGATGGGTGCGTGGATTGAAATAAAACAGAAAATACATTAAGATTATTTGATTTAGTGTCGCACCCCACGATGGGTGCGTGGATTGAAATTTTTTAAAACTCATATATATCACGCTCCATCTTAAGTCGCACCCCACGATGGGTGCGTGGATTGAAATACTTAAGAGAAGAGAAGCCTATCCCATATATCCCAGTCGCACCCCACGATGGGTGCGTGGATTGAAATTTAAGACAATATTATTTTACAATAATTTTAAGTGTCGCACCCCACGATGGGTGCGTGGATTGAAATATTTGTAAATATAACTTGTGTTCCTTGAGCGTTTAGTCGCACCCCACGATGGGTGCGTGGATTGAAATACGCTTACACCTTACTTGAAAATCCTAACAAACGAGTCGCACCCCACGATGGGTGCGTGGATTGAAATATTAATTAGGTTTAGAATGCTTATCTGTGAATATATGTCGCACCCCACGATGGGTGCGTGGATTGAAATATTGAAAAGAATATGATTAAGGCTAAACTATCAAAGGTCGCACCCCACGATGGGTGCGTGGATTGAAATATTATAAGACAACAGAGAGCGACAGAAGTATTTAGGTCGCACCCCACGATGGGTGCGTGGATTGAAATACTTTCAAAAGTTGCTGAATGGTATCTAAGAGTATTTGTCGCACCCCACGATGGGTGCGTGGATTGAAATCGAAGCATCAAAAGCGTTAAAAGGTAACCTTGATGAGTCGCACCCCACGATGGGTGCGTGGATTGAAATTTTTTTTGGTCAATGCACATTTCTCTATATCGTTGTCGCACCCCACGATGGGTGCGTGGATTGAAATGTTTTCTCTTTCTAGCCCCTCTACATAATCGAATAAGTCGCACCCCACGATGGGTGCGTGGATTGAAATTGTTATCAGAAGTCATGTACTCAATAGCAGTTGTGTCGCACCCCACGATGGGTGCGTGGATTGAAATATAACTTCTTGATTGTAAGCGCCCATCTACTGAAAGTCGCACCCCACGATGGGTGCGTGGATTGAAATCTTTAATTCTTTCTCCGTCTTTTCAAGTTTGTTTTGGTCGCACCCCACGATGGGTGCGTGGATTGAAATTAAGCCTAACTGCGCACTATTTAACATTGCCCCAAGTCGCACCCCACGATGGGTGCGTGGATTGAAATTGTCATTACTGTTTAATAACCTCACCTGTTTCTTCCGTCGCACCCCACGATGGGTGCGTGGATTGAAATTTAAGGTCGGACTGACTGAAGCGCTTAGTCTCTTGTCGCACCCCACGATGGGTGCGTGGATTGAAATATGTATCTTTTATAGGTTTGTGGCTCAGACTTCTTGTCGCACCCCACGATGGGTGCGTGGATTGAAATTTTTTACATCTATAATTATACTCTTATATATATGGTCGCACCCCACGATGGGTGCGTGGATTGAAATATTCGTAAGACAGGCTTGTAAGTCTTCAAATGTTGTCGCACCCCACGATGGGTGCGTGGATTGAAATAAATAAGCCGACAATCCCAACCAACATTGCAAAGTCGCACCCCACGATGGGTGCGTGGATTGAAATTTAAAATAGATGAGAGTAGCGTATGTCCTCTCACGTCGCACCCCACGATGGGTGCGTGGATTGAAATAATTTTAACATCTTTCTTTCTCCTCTCTTATTTTTCTGGTCGCACCCCACGATGGGTGCGTGGATTGAAATAATTAGTGCTTTAATTTCTTCTTCATCCCTGTTAAGTCGCACCCCACGATGGGTGCGTGGATTGAAATCCATTTAATATTCTCAAAAGGAATACCAACAATCGTCGCACCCCACGATGGGTGCGTGGATTGAAATTTTGCAAAGTCAATTGGTATGTCAACGTCAACACTGTCGCACCCCACGATGGGTGCGTGGATTGAAATTTCACTAAGTAGCCGTTGTCTCTAAGCCATGCAGTCGCACCCCACGATGGGTGCGTGGATTGAAATATGAATGCATGGGTGATGAGGTCGGAAATTGTATTGTCGCACCCCACGATGGGTGCGTGGATTGAAATTATTGTTTCCATAGGAACACCACTTTCGATAGATAGTCGCACCCCACGATGGGTGCGTGGATTGAAATCTTCGTTGAATTGTGCCTTCTGTCCTTGTTGTGGCTGTCCTGTCGCACCCCACGATGGGTGCGTGGATTGAAATAATGCACGATAATCCTGTATTGTCAGATGCCTTGTCGCACCCCACGATGGGTGCGTGGATTGAAATACACTTCGTCTCGGAAGGTTGTTCGTTTTGATTGTCGCACCCCACGATGGGTGCGTGGATTGAAATAACCTTGTAACATCTCTCTGATGTTATGCGCCGTTGTCGCACCCCACGATGGGTGCGTGGATTGAAATTGAACTGTACTTATCACTTTTGGAACTGCGCCAAATGGTCGCACCCCACGATGGGTGCGTGGATTGAAATAATCGCTCCCCAATCAACATTTTCTAAAACATAATCGTCGCACCCCACGATGGGTGCGTGGATTGAAATTTGTGAACTCATTAAATCAAAAATTGTCATTGTATCGTCGCACCCCACGATGGGTGCGTGGATTGAAATTTCTCTTTTATATTACTACTTTCTTTTAGCACTGTGTCGCACCCCACGATGGGTGCGTGGATTGAAATTAAAGAATTAGATGACCACGAAAGAAGAATCAGTCGTCGCACCCCACGATGGGTGCGTGGATTGAAATAAGAAAGTATCAGAAAAACAACACAAAACTAATCAGGTCGCACCCCACGATGGGTGCGTGGATTGAAATTTATATCAATACTAAAATGATGGGCTATGATTATGTCGCACCCCACGATGGGTGCGTGGATTGAAATATCGTCTAATACTTCTAGCAGGTCACATAAATCACGTCGCACCCCACGATGGGTGCGTGGATTGAAATTGCTCCTGCTTCTCCTACTCCTTGTAATCCGTAAGGTCGCACCCCACGATGGGTGCGTGGATTGAAATTATCAAGAAACCTAAATCATCATCATATTTACGTGTCGCACCCCACGATGGGTGCGTGGATTGAAATTTAGCAACTGACATTTGATAAGGCAGTTTCTTAAGTCGCACCCCACGATGGGTGCGTGGATTGAAATTTGTGGCACGGCATTCAATTTTTGGTAGATTTTAAGTCGCACCCCACGATGGGTGCGTGGATTGAAATCAGAACAGGTAAAACACTTTATCAAGATGTTCAGGTCGCACCCCACGATGGGTGCGTGGATTGAAATTGCATTGATATCATTTGCATTGACTCTTGCAATGATCGTCGCACCCCACGATGGGTGCGTGGATTGAAATCCCATAAAAACATAAATAGAACAGCACCACATCGCGTCGCACCCCACGATGGGTGCGTGGATTGAAATTATCACATCAAATTTCTAGCAACTCGGAGGTCAGGTCGCACCCCACGATGGGTGCGTGGATTGAAATCGATGTAGCGCCTATTTTATGGCAGTACGGCGCATTGTCGCACCCCACGATGGGTGCGTGGATTGAAATATAATCATTAGAACTATGATTCAAAAATAAGTTTTGTCGCACCCCACGATGGGTGCGTGGATTGAAATTAGGCTCTTAGCGCCTGTCAGGAGCATAATTTTCGTCGCACCCCACGATGGGTGCGTGGATTGAAATTATTTACTGCAACGGTAAAACTTGCTACGGCTTTGTCGCACCCCACGATGGGTGCGTGGATTGAAATATAACTTCTTGATTGTAAGCGCCCATCTACTGAAAGTCGCACCCCACGATGGGTGCGTGGATTGAAATCTTTAATTCTTTCTCCGTCTTTTCAAGTTTGTTTTGGTCGCACCCCACGATGGGTGCGTGGATTGAAATTAAGCCTAACTGCGCACTATTTAACATTGCCCCAAGTCGCACCCCACGATGGGTGCGTGGATTGAAATGGTAAGTTCCGTGGTATGGACTTTTCAGACGTCGAATGTCACATCCCGTATAGGGGTGCGTGGATTGAAATGAGACCTACTGTTTAGGAATAAGTTATCAAATCGTTGTCGCCCCCCCCACGAAGGATGCGTGGATTGAAATCAAAAAGAATACATGCAGGCATCAAAAAAAGTAAATTAAACGCAAAAAAAAGACTCGAATGGGGGAATATTCAAGTCTTTTTTTCTGCTTTTCTTTTCGTCTATTATTATAGCATAAACTGTAATCGCTATCAATAATTATTTTACATATACCCAATCTCACTATATAATGATACAGTATTGATATGGAGGAATTGCAGAATGTTGGAACATAAGAAGAATGTATTATTTGATATGGATGGCTTGCTCATAGACAGTGAAGCTTTAGGAATAAAGATGTGGGAAAAAGTTTTCGCTAATCACAATGAACTATTTAACCCAGAAGCTGTTTATAGATCAATTGGTTCTAATGGCCTAGCATCGCAAGAAATAGTAGAAAAAATTACAGGTAATAGACACTACTTAACTCGTTTTAAAGAAGACAAGATTGCTGAAACAAGAAAATACTTAGAAACAAACCCTATGCCAGTAAAAAAAGGTGCGCATGAATTATTAACTTATCTAAAGGATCATGGTTATACATTGGTCCTTACTAGTTCTACATTTGAACCAGATGTACTATTTTCTCTCAAGTCTGCTGGTTTAGACAAGTACTTTGATAAGTTTGTATGTGGTGATCATGTCACTCGTGCTAAACCTAATCCAGAGATATTTAATAAGGCAATAGAACTATACAATCTTAAGAAAGAAGAAACATTCATTCTAGAAGATTCTAGAAATGGTATTATTGCAGCAGATGGTACGACTGCGTATGTGCAACATAGAAGTGTTAAGTAGAAGTTCTATATAATCTGGTGTGCCAGACACCAGATTTTACAGAACTTAGAAATTCCAATGTATTTCAATCGGGACATTTCTTGTCCCTGGAATCCGTTTTCCTACTAATATGTAATCAATTAGAGTTTCAACGGTTTCTCTGTCTAAATGTTCAAGATTTGTGTATTGCTCAATAAGCTGGCGGCGATTATCGCCTGTCTGGATTTTTCTCTCAATTACATCAAGCTGTTTTTGCGTTTCAATCACCAGCTTTTCAAGCCGTTCTCTGTCATTCGTGAAATCTTTTGACAAATTCAGGAAATCATTTTCGGAAAGAATCCCTTTTACTTTATCAAGATAAAGTTCTCTGATTACCTTTGCGTCTTCTTCAATCTTTTTTTGATAGGTAGTAAGTTGTGTTTCTAAAGAAGTTTTTTTCTCCTTTACGTTGGAGTGAAATTCCACGTTCTGTTCCAATTCATCTTTATCAAGATATTCTTGTGATAACTTGTTCAGTTCAGAAATAACTGCCTGCTCCAACTTCTTCACAGAAATAAATGAACCTATGCAAGCGTCCTTTGCAACATGGCGATTTGAACATTGTAAATAATGTCTTCCATCTGTCTGCTTATTAGAACGCATGGTATAGCCACAGTTCATGCAGCGAGCTTTTCTGGCAAACAGCCCTATGGTTCCTACTGTAAATGGTTTTGCTTTTTCAGCTACCATAGATTGTACTTTATCCCAAAGTTCACGGTCAATAATCGGTTCGTGTGTTCCCTCTACTCTATACCATTCCTCTTTAGGTCTGGGCTTATTTTGTTTTGTCTTATACGAAACACTGCCGTATTTTCCTTGAACCATATTTCCGATATAAATTTCATTTGTCAGCATATCAGAGATAGCAAAATATTTCCATAAGGTACTATTTTTTCTGGTAGGCTGCTTATATCGTAAACCATGAAGCCGTTTATATTCCGTAGGGTTTGGAATCCCACGGTCATTCAGCATACGGGCAATCGCTGTTTTGCCATATCCCTGTGAAAATAAAGTGAAAACTTCTCTTACAACAGCAGCAGCTTCTTCGTCAATAATCAGGTGTCCCTTTTGCTCAGGGTCTTTTTTATAACCATAAAGAGCAAATGCACCAATATGAAATCCATTCTTCCGGCGGTCAGTCAATACGCTGCGGATGTTTTCCGACATATCCTCTAAATACCACTCATTAACCAGACCATTGATTTGTCTTGATTTTTTGTTTCCTTTATTAGCGGTATCTGCATTATCTACAATACTGATAAAACGAATCCCCCAGATAGGAAACAATCCGTGTATGTATTTTTCTACCAACTCTAACTCTCTGGTAAATCTGGATTGTGTTTTACAGAGGATAATATCAAATTTTCGGTGTTCAGCGTCATTTAACAGTTTGTTAAATTCTGGTCTTCGTCTATCTGAACCAGTATAATCGTCATCACTGTATATATTGTAGACTTCCCAGCCTTGTTCCAATACATATTGAATCAGCATGGATTTTTGATTTTGAATACTGTTACTATCATCAGTTTCATGTTGTTTGTTTCTATCTTCTTCTGATAAGCGGCAATAAATAGCAACTTTTGACTTTGTGTTCATCATATTTTATCTCCCTTAAAGAGAGGATAAAACAAACATTCCACCTACACTTATTATACCGTGTTGGGAAATGTTTGTCTATCATTTTACAGGTAATACCTGCCCTTTGGATTTTTCTAATTGATTGATAAGTTCTATCCATTTTTGATTGAACTCTTTTTTTAATGCCGACTTATCTTCACACTTAAATACATTTTTGCAGGAAATTTCTGCTTCTTTTGGCATAATTCCACCTCACAGTCTTTACTATGTTTACAGACTATGCAAAAATGCTTGTTCATTATGAAAGAATCATCCTTAGCAAACCGAACAGCTTTCGCTAAAGCTCATGGGAATCTCACCCCTGCATGGTTCTCATCC
>OFMA01001131.1_pt1 | contig 17996 bp, 6 predicted proteins | sample 1541011 | NCBI WGS metagenome assembly OFMA01 (sample SAMN04209225, study PRJEB22552) | human gut metagenome | biome: gut; material: feces | host: Homo sapiens | place: USA: Oklahoma
GTTTTGCGCAAGGCAGCCTTCCTAGTCGCTTTAATGTAAGCTATCTCAATATGGCTGCAGGTATGCCGAATAATTTTGCTGATGATATCTTTCAGGACTCTTACGGCTTCGTATGGATCAGTACGCATGGTGGTGGACTGGTGCGCTACGATGGCTTCAATTTCATGAACTTCGGTTTGGGGGCTCCTGGTATCAGTCTGCGAAGCAACAGCTGCCGCAATACTTGCGAAGATCATTTCAAGCGCCTTTGGGTGGCTTTCGAAGAAGGTCCGCAGGTGCTCGACCTCAAAACGATGCAGCCTGTTGTTCCACCTTGTGAGAACAGCCAGGTAGAGGCACAACTCAACAAAGTATTCAAGAACCTTTGCACCCGAACATATTGTGATACAAAGGGCAATATATGGATGCTTTCTTTCAACCAGCTTACCCGTTTTGGCTTTAACGAAAAGGGCGAGGTGAACAGCGTCTTGTCCACATCCTATCCTTATAATGCTCCCGATCTTGGAATCTGTGATGTCTATCGCAGAGGGACGGTTGTATTATGCAACAATGGAGTGGTGAGCGAGTTTTCTGTGAAGAACAATCGGCTCGTAGCAAAGAATATCTCATCCCTGTTTCCTCCGCTCGAAGGCTGGTATGCTGGTGCCATCATCTCATATCATGGCAAGATATGGATGGGTACGAATCGCGGATTGTTTAATAGTGCAAAGCAGGAATTCCATTGCTCTGCTACCGACCATTCGCTCCAGCACGAAGTAGTGACGAACCTTGCCGTTTCTCCAGATGACAAACTTCTGGTAGGAACGCTCTGTGGCGTAGATATCTTCAATGATAAGACCGGAGAGATAGAACATTGGAACACTGCTACGGCTGTGAATCCGCTGAGCAGCAACTTTATCAACAGTCTTTTCTCTAAGAACGGACAGATATGGGTAGGTTCTGAGACAGGTGGTGTTATCAAGCTGGCTCCACGTCAGCTGAATTTGGAATTCTACCGTCACGACCCCGCCAACCCAGGCAGTATCTCTCCTAATGCTGTCAATGCTATGTATGCGGCAGCCGACGGAACCCTGTGGGTAGGAACTGTAGAGGGAGGTCTCAATGCCTTGACTCCAGGCAGCATGAACTTTGTTCATTATACGGTGGCAAATTCCGGTTTGCCGCATAATACCGTCTCGGTTCTTGCAGCTGATAACCGCAATCAGCTCTGGATTGGTACCTGGGGAAGGGGTATCGCTGTGATGAATCTCAGTCAGCCGGGCAAAATTATTCCTCTGATGGTTGATGCAAAGCATCAGCATTTTCTCAATTTTGCCGGTGCTTTGGCTTACGATCCTATCAATGATGGTATGTGGCTCGGAACCAATGATGGTCTCTTCTTCTATGATATGAAGCGCCGCCAACTCATCGAACCTTTCAGGGGATGCCAGAATGTGCGCGGCTGCATTGGTTCTCTGATAACCCGAAAGGGCAAACTCCTGATGGGTTGTGTGCGGGGAATGGTAGAGGTCGACCTCAAGTCGCGTGCTCATGGCAAGGGCGATTTCGCTGTGACGTATCATCAGTATAAACTCGACAATCCGAAGAGTGGAGTCTTCGATAAGATATTGTCTTTCTGCCAGGCTAAGGATGGAAAGATATGGATGGGCAGTAACGGCTACGGTCTGTATTGCTATACCAGCGATAAAAACGGAAAGCCTCAAGTGAAGTCGTATACCACCAATAACGGACTTGCCAACAATATCGTGAAGGGTATTGTAGAGGATAACCAGGGTATGTTGTGGATAGCTACCGATAACGGACTCTCTATCTTCAATCCGAAGACCGAGGCATTCTGCAGTTTCTCCCGTGAAGACGGTCTGATCAGTTCGCAGTTCTATTTCAATGGAGCCATCTGCAATGCCAAGGGCGAAATATTCCTGGGCACCGATGCGGGTATGATGGCTGTAAAGGGCATAAACCGTTCTGTGCATCAGACGGGTAAGTTGTGCTTTACCGAACTTCTGGTAGATAACCAGCCTGTCTTTGCCGGCAGTGATTATCTGGAAGAAGACATTTCTATTGCCAGAAAGTTGCGTATCCATGAGAGTGATAAGTCGTTCACCCTCTTTTTCTCAGCGCTCAATTATGGCTGCGAGACACAGGGCGTGTACCTTTATCGCATGAAGGGATACGAGAATGAGTGGGTTCAACTCAAGGCTGGTCAGCATAGTGTGCGTTATTCCACTCTGCCAGCTGGAGACTATAAGTTTGAGGTGAAATATATCCCATCTATCAATTCCGACAAGGAGCAGGTGATCTCTGTAGAAGTTCAGATTACTCCTTATTTCTGGAAGAGCTGGTGGTTTGTTACCCTTATTATAATAGGTATCATCGCCTTGCTCCAATATGCTTATGTGCGCCGTCTCAACAAGATGCGCGAAGAGGAAGTAGAGGCTCTGTACCGTCCTATCGAGGCTGCGATGAAGGAAAGTGATGAACCTGAAAAGCTGCAGAGTCGCATCCAGATGATTCTGCAGAACCAGAAGCGTTATCAGGACAGTCAGAAAAAGAGCATTGAGGCTGACAGGAAGATGGTAGAGGAGACTATGCGTCCATTCATGGAAGAAGTGATGGATGTGATGGAGAAGAATTACGATAATTCGGAGTTTGGTGTACAGGAACTGGCAGATGCCTTGGGTGTATCCCGCAGTGTACTGAGCAAGAATCTCTCCAAGGAGACAGGCTTGCCAACAGCCCAGTTTATCCGCAACTACCGTCTCGACATCTCGCGCAAGATGATGGCTGATAAAACTTCCAACCGAAATATTACGGAGATAGCCTACCGTGTAGGCTTCAACGATCCGAAGTATTTCACCCGTTGCTTCACCAAGCAGTTTGGCATCTCGCCGACTGCATATAAGGATCAGTTGGATTCTCAGGGTTCAGATATGGCATAGTTCTCTTTGGATTCTTCGGAGAAATAATGTTCCTGGATGTGATAATTTGTTAAGTAAATAAAATAAAACTGAGGGGCTACTTGATATAAGTCAAGTAACCCCTTGTTTTGTATGTGTGGGTACACAACTGGTGGATAAGCACGTAATATCCTTAAAAATCCACTGTTTATGCGTTTTGTCCACCTATAAAACCCAATTGTCCACCCAAGATAATCCGGTTAATTGTACTTTTGCCACTGAAAAAGGATTTAAGAATTTTAAATAACCTATTTGAATAGTAAACAAACAACCTAAAGGCGTTAAGTTATGAAGTTAAGAAAAACTTTACTTTCGTTTGCTTGTGCTATCATGGTGGCATTAAGTTTCACTGCTTGTGGTGATGACTGGGGCCGACAGGATGATTCTGCTGGCGGACAGGTTTACCCATCTAAAACGACAGTGGCAACTTATGACTTTGAGTATTCAGAAGAGAAACCTGAGTATTCAGACATGATCAGTCACGACGAGTCATGTGAGGTGACCAATGATGAGTCCCTCGCAAGTAATGTATTGCACATCAATGGTAAGGGTGGTGCCAAGATTGCCAATCCTTTCAATGGTGTGAAGTTGCAAAATGGTGCTGCCATCACTTTCGCTGTAAAGATTGATGCAGCCGTAGCTGAGGACGGAACAGTCGCAGATGTTGACTTGACCCGACCTCTTATCTCATTTGGTTCAGATGAGAAGGATGCTGCTGGTAATGATATCAGTGCTCACTTCTATATCACTGCCAATGGTCAGGTGGTTTACAACAAGCCTACCCAGTTGCAGAGTTTGAACCTGAATGAGAATGACCCTGCTTCTGTGAAGACAGGTATTCTCTCTCCTAATGAGTGGCATTTCGTAGCCCTTCAGCTTTCTACTGAAGGTTACCAGCTTTACGTAGATGGTAAGAAGAGCCTTTCTGGTTATCAGACATCATCAAGTGCTACCTCTTTCCAGTACAAGACCTTGGTTGATTCCATCAACTCTTTACCTTATATATATATAGGTGGAGACTGCAAGTTGACTGCCGAAGAGACCAACACCGTATCTATCGACAATGTTACCCTGATCCGTAACATGATGGAAGAGAAGGATTGGAACAAGACCATTGGTGGTAATGGAGGTAGCGGTTTCATTTGGAAAGAACAAGAATCTATCGGTAATGAAGATTTTAGTTCCGGATTCTTTGATCCTAAAACTCCAAATATTCAAATGAAAGGTAATGGTACTGTTCATTACCGTTTTATTTGCAATAATAATGCTGCAAAAAATTATGAAACATGGGTTCTTGCCATAACAAATGGTGTAGCTTTTGGCGATAATGGATATATTGAATATGAGATATGTCGTGGTGATGCTTGGAGTTGGGGTTCACTCCTCGATGGCGTGGCTCAAGGCGTTTCTGCAAGTTATAATTGGGATTCATGGATTGCTGATATGAAGGGAGCAACAGTAGACCTTTATGTTACTCGTACTGGTAAAATGTTCCATGTTGAACAATATGTGACAACTGCAAGTGGTTCTAAACTACCAGTTTGTACATTTGATACTCAAAAGGAAGCTCCTACAGAAGAATGGGGTACTTTTGTAACTCTAGAAAAGTCATTCTTGACATTTGAAAAGGCCGAAACTTATACATCTGTTAATTATAAAGATGGTGCATATACAATCGGTTCTGATGATAATTCTTCAGCATTCTTTGATAAGAAATCTGAAATGTATGACCTTTCTGCAGAGCGTTCACGTTTGACAATTCAATTTGTCAATACAACTGCAGGTGGAACGAATTGGGATAATTATGTAGTTGCATTCACAAACACTCCTTTTGGTGAGGCTGGATATTTAGAGTATGCAGTTTGTAGAGCAGATGCTTGGACATGGGGAGCTAATATACCAACGAATGGAGATAATGTAACAGCTAGCTACAATTGGGATACTTGGAAGACAGATATTAATGGTGCTACTGTTACTCTTGATTTCAAACGTGTTGGTGATAGAGTTGATATGACAGCTGATGTTGTGACAGCTCAGGGAGAGTCTTTGCCTCAGATGTCTTTCTTTGTTGATGGACTTGAGGGTAAACCGCTTTATGTCTTCTTGACAAATGAAAAGTCTTATCAAGTTATCAAGCAGGTTAGAACATATCCATGGTTCAATACTAACTTTGCAGAATAATAACCAAAACAGAATAAACAATGAACAATAACATATTGCATAAGTTATTCTTGACCCTGACACTGGTGCTCCTTACTTTAGGAGCATCAGCACAGGTTACCGTATCTGGTAATGTGTCAGATGAATCGGGTGAGCCTATCATCGGTGCTACTGTTATGGAAGCATTGACAACCAATGGCGTTGTTACTGATTTCGACGGTAACTTCAAGATTCAGGTGAAGAACGAGAACGCTACTTTGAAGATTTCTTATATCGGTATGGTTGCTCAGAACATCCGTGTAGGCAATCAGCGTAATATCAAGGTGGTTCTCAAGGACGAAAGTCAGAAAATCAATGAGGTCGTAGTCGTTGGTTACGGTCATCAGAAGAAGGAGAGTGTCGTAGGTGCAATCTCTCAGGTTAGTTCAGACGACCTCTTGAATACTCCTACTGCCAACGTAACACAGGCTATTGCCGGTAAGATTCCTGGTGTCGTAACAACCCAGGTATCTGGTGCTCCTGGTGCCGATGACGCTACCATCAACATCCGTGGTCGTGCAACCTTCGCTGGCGACGGTGCTCCATTGGTCATGGTAGATGGTGTAGAGCGTGCTTTCTCTCAGGTTGCTCCTGATGACATCGAGAGTATCTCTGTATTGAAGGATGCTTCTGCTACAGCCGTTTATGGTGTGCGTGGTGCGAATGGTGTCATCCTCGTTACTACCAAGCGTGGTAAGGATATGAAGCCAGAGGTTAGCTTGACCAGCAACTTCATGTGGGGTACTCCAACCCGTAAGCCTCACTATCTGAACTCTTATGATTCTGTAACTCTCCTGGAGGAGGCTCTGAAGAACGATGGTCTTCCATCACAGTATACAGCTTCTGATATCGAGATGTACCGCAAAAGCTGTGCCGGTGAGTTGACTGGTGCTGATGCCCTTCTCTATCCTAATGTAGACTGGTATGATGAGGTGCTCAACAACTGGGCTCCATCTCAGCGCTATAATGTAAGTGTACGTGGTGGTACGAAACGTATGCGCTACTATGTCTCTGGTGAAATCTACAACCAGGGTTCTCTGATCAAGAACCTCAGCCAGGATACCTACGGTAACTCTTCAAGCCCAGGCTACAACCGTTACGCTTTCCGTGCCAACATGGACTTCTTCCTTTCTAAGGATTTGACATTCAGCGTAAACTTCGGTACTCGTTTCGAGAACCGTCATGGTTCAAACACTAACGAGAGTTCTACCAACTATGATATCTTCGCACGTATCAACCATACTCCAGGTTGGATCTTCCCTGTATCTTATGAGGTACAGAATGGTGAGACAACCAAGACTCTCTATGGTGGTACAGCCGTATATCAGGACAACGTAGTAGCTGCCCTCGCCAAGGGTGGATACTATCGTGGAACCAATACCATCAATGAGACCAACTTCATCGCAGACTACAAGATGGACTGGTTGACTCCTGGTCTTTCCGCCCGTGGTATGGTTTCATTCGACTACGATTCTTATTATAAGAAGACATTCGGTGCAGCTTTTGCAACTTATGAGTTGAACGACCGCAACAACTTTACCAGTGCAGATGCTTATACCAAGTATAATGTAGATGGCGACCTGGCCTACTCTAAGGCTTCTTCGACTACATACAAACTCTATATGGAGGGTCAGATCAACTACGCCCGCAAGTTTGGTAAGCACGATGTTACCGGTATGGTACTTTACAACCAGAACGACTACCGTTACAACTCAGACCTGGCTAAGCGCTATCAGGGTCTCGTAGGTCGTGTAACTTACGGCTATGATGACAAGTATCTCGCTGAGGTTAACGTTGGTTACAATGGTTCAGAGAACTTCCTCAAGGGCAAGCGCTTCGGTTTCTTCCCAGCCTTCTCACTCGGTTGGCGTGTAACTCAGGAAGAGTTTATGAAGCCAACAGAAAACTGGTTGAACAACTTGAAGATCCGTGCATCTTACGGTGAGGTTGGTAACGACGTTTATACAGTAGGTGGTGTGGCTCAGCGCTTCCTCTATGAGGAAAAGTGGAACCAGATTTCTAACGATTACTACTTCGGTAATACTGGTACAACCGGTATCTTCGAGAGCCAGTATCCTAACTATGGTGTAACCTGGGAGCGTGCCAAGAAGTTCAACGTAGGTTTGGAGTTCGGCTTGTTCAATGGTATGCTGACTGGTAACTTCGACTACTTCGTTGAGAACCGTAACGATATCCTGACAGAATATTTGAGCCGTCCACAGTGGGTAGGTGTAACGATGGCTGCCGGAAACCTCGGTAAAACTCAGAACAAGGGTTACGAGTTGGAACTCCATCACTTCAACCACATCGGCAAGGACTTCACCTATAATGTAGGTGTTACCTTCTCTCATGCAGCCAACAAAATCAAGAATATGGATGAGCCTGCTTACAAGACCGCTTACCGCAAGCGCGAAGGTCACCCAATCAACCAGTACTTCGGTTTGGTATGCGAGGGTTTCGTAACACAGGCAGACTTGGATAATCCTAACTTCCCAGTATCAACCTACGGCAACGTAAAGGTTGGTGACCTGAAGTACAAGGATATGAATAAAGATGGCTTCATCGACGACCGTGATGAGACATTCATCGGCTACAGCGATATTCCAGAGAACACATACGCTCTGACACTCGGCGCCAACTATAAGGGCATCGGTTTCGAAGTAATGTTCCAGGGTGTAGATCATGTATCCCGTTACTACGACAGCGATGCGATGTTCGCCTTCCAGAACAACGGTAAGGTAAAGGATATCCACCTGAACCGCTGGAACCCTGCAAAGAGCGAGGCAGAGAACCTGGCAACAGCAGAATATCCATTGCTCCATTATGGAAGCAACGGTGACCACAACCAGCGCCAGAACTCATTCTTCCTGAAGAACGGTTCATTCGTCCGTCTGAAGAACATCGAGTTGAGCTATACATTCCCTAAGGAGTTGATTAAGCATGTCGGTATGAGCAATGTTCGCTTCTACATCAATGCCAACAACCTCTTTACATGGGATCATCTCGACGACTTGGTTGACCCGGAGAGTAACGGTTCAAACCGTTATCCACTCTTGAAGACCGTCAACGTAGGTTTCAATGTCGTATTCTAATTCAAGAACATTCAAAAAGAATCGAAAATGAAGAAATATAGTATATTTGCTTTGGCGCTCGTTATGGGAGCAATGACGCTCACCTCTTGCGAAGACGCCTTCGGCAATTTCCTCGACAAGCAGCCAAGCAATGAGTTGACAAAAGCTGAGGTGTTGGGTAACTTCACTCTGTTGGAAGAGAACCACAACGATACTTACAACTTCCTGCTTCACGGTGCCAACCGCGTGAACAACTCATGGATGGATGCTGCTACCGACCTGGCTGAATCAAGTATCGGTACATCAGGTACACGTACCACATTCAATATAGGTAACTATTATGGTGGTGGCGGTGCAGCAGAGTTGACTTCTCCTTGGGAGAGTCGCTATCGTGGTATTCGCAAGTGCAATATCACCATCAACACATTGGAGCAGGACACAGAGAACAAGCTTCGCCCTGCAGATATTGACGTAGAACTTTACAATTCACGTAAGGCAAACTATATTGCAGAGGCTCGTTTCCTCCGTGCCTATTTCTACTGGGAACTGTTCCTCCGCTACGGTCCGGTGCCATTGGTTACTACCGAGCTCGACCCTAATGGTGACTTGATGACAGGTTATACTGAGCGCCCAGACCTCAGGACCTTCATGGATTATCTCTTCAAGGAGGTGAAGGAATGCGAGAGCAGTCTGAAGACTTATGCAGAGACCAGCGATGCTACTTATGCAGGTGAGGTGAACCAGCCTACAGCACGTGCCCTCTATGTTCGCATGATGCTCTATATGGCAAGTCCACGCTACTCAGCACAGAGCGGTGTTACCTGGCAGCAGGCTGCAGACGCAGCTGCGGGCTTCATCGCAGACTATGGTGAGAATTATAGATTGGAAGACCGTACCAATGGTGGTGTAGCAGCCTACAACAATGCCTGGTTGCTCAACACTTATACTGACAAGAACCCTGAGGTTATCTTCTTCCGCAACGATGTAGCCATCGGTTGGAGCGGTATTTCTACCGATACTCCAGTAGGTGAAGGTGGACAGGGTGGTCTTTGCCCAAGCCAGAACCTCGTAGATATGTATGATATGGAAGATGGTTCAGCTCCTTTCAAGCAGTATGATGCAACAGGTGCTCCGGTTTATGTAAACGGCAAGCCTACCATCAACGAAGAGAGCGGTTATACAGAGCAGAAGATGTGGAAGAACCGTGATCCACGCCTCGCAGCTACCATTCTTTACAATGGTTGTGAGTGGGGTCAGGCTACCAGCACCAAGACCAATGTCATTGATGTGGTTTATGGTCATCGCGATAATCCTATCGGCAACCAGAATGCTACTCCAACAGGTTATTATGTACGCAAGTATATTCCTGAGACCATCTTGAGCAGCAACCACAGCGGTACAGCCAAGCGCCTCTGGAAGATCTTTACCTATAGCGAACTGCTTCTGAACTATGCTGAGGCATTGAACGAGGCTGACTATGCAGGCAACAAGACACAGGTTTGCAACCTGCTCGACCAGATTCGTCATCGTGGCGGTATCATCGGTAATGTAGCCGACCGTGCAGACTTGAATTCTCAGTCAGCTATGCGCAACTTCATCCACAAGGAGCGTACCATCGAACTTGCTTTCGAGGAGCACCGCTGGTGGGATGTTCGTCGCTGGAATGTGGCAGGTGATGCACTCGGCCGTGATATCTATGGTGTAGATGTGGCAGCAGATGGTACTATTACCCGTAAGGTAGCCCAGCAGCGCAAGTGGCAAGACAAGTTCTACCTCTATCCAATCCCAGAGGCTGAGGTTTGGAAGATTGGTCAGGACTTCCAGAACGATGGTTGGAAAGAATAACTCTTTTAATGATAGAATCGTATGAATAATATTCAGAATATATATAATAAGGTATCTTCATCAAGCAAAGTCTTGATGCTGAGTGCACTTCTCTGTGCTTCAAGCTCAGTCTTGGCACAGGAGCAAGTGCTCAAAGGCCGAATCGTCAACAGCCAGGGTGAACCAATCCCTGGAGCTGTTGTCAACGTGGCAGAGGAAAGCCGCATTGCCCTGACCGACAAGGAAGGTTACTTTACATTGAAGAAGGTAACTCCTAGCGATGAAATCTGCGTAAGTAGCGTAGGTTACAAGAATGCGCAGGAGAAGGTGACCACTTTTGACGGTACATACGTCATCAAGATGGAAGATGATGCTGACGAGTATGAGCATCTCGCTCCTGTTCCTTTCGGCGAGCAGAAAAAGAAAATCTTGACTGATTCCCGTTCGGTTGTTTCAGGCGAGGAATTGCAGAAGCATCCTGTTACTATTCTTCAGAATGCCTTCACCTCAACACTGAATGGTGTGGAGACTTACGAATGGTCTTCTGAGCCAGGATGGTCGGAGAGCTTCCTCTTTATCCGTGGTATCCGTACCACCAACCAGAGTGCCCGTTCTCCACTGATCATCGTGGATAACGTAGAGCGTGACCTCTCCTTCCTCGATGCTTATCCTATCGAGAGCATCACCGTACTGAAGGATGCTGCCGCTTCTTCTATCTATGGTATGCGTGGTGCCAATGGTGTGATTTTGGTTACTACCAAGCGCGGTAATGCCGGTAAGACTAAGATTGATTTCACTCAGGAAGTCGGTTTCCAGACCCTCGCCAACAAGATGGAGGTTCAGAACTCTTACAACATGGCGATGACCCGTAACCAGGTACGCTATCTGAGCGGTATGGATCCGATGTACACCCAGGAGCAGCTCGACAACTACAAGTATGTATGCGATGGTGGAAAGTTTGCTGACGATGATATCCGCAAGTACCAGTACTTCAATACATCTTGGGCAGACCAGTTGTATCGTGAAGCTGCACCGCAGTATCGCACCAACCTGCAGATTAGTGGCGGTAACCAGCGTGCCCGCTACTATGTAAGCTTCTCTTACCTGCGCCAGGAGGGTATGTGGAATACCGAGGGTACAGAAATGAATGATGGTTACAGCACACAGCACGTACTGAACCGCTGGAATCTCCGTTCTAACATTGATATCGATGTATCCAAGTATCTGAACGTATCTCTCGACTTGGGTGGACGTATAGATAACATCTCTCAGCCTACTGAGCCTGTGTTCAACCTCGTTACCTTCGGTGTAATCGAGGCAAACCCTATGGCTCCTACCCATAACCCTGACGGAAGTATCTATTCTTCATCTACAGCCAACAACCCGGTACGTTACCTGGGTGGTTCCGGTTTGGAGAAGAACCGTCGCCGTAACTTGTATTCTACCTTGAATGCCAAGTACGATTTGAGTCCTGTATTGAAGGGCTTAGGCTTGTTCGGTACTGTCAGCTTCGATGCATACGAGACTTTCGAGTCAACACAGACTGCTCAGATGGATTCATGGAACTACGACTACGATAACCTGGCGGTTACCGATGTCAGCCAGTTCAAGTATACCAAATATACAACCAAGGCAGCTTTGAGCAACCCATCAGCTAATCAGCGTGGTTACTACTACAACCTGAATCTGTTTGGTGGTGTAAGTTATAAGAACAGTTTCGGTAAGCACAATGTAGATGCCCGTGCCTTTGCCCGTTACTACCGTAATGAGGAAGCTGGTTCAGATTACTCTACCCAGCAGAGTGCATCTTCAAACCGATATCTGGCATACAACTTCCAGGGAACATACGACTATGCCAACAAGTATATCGCCTCAGTCAACCTCTCTCGTATGGGATGTGACAACTTCTCACCAGACGACCGTTGGGGAACCTTCTGGGGGGCATCAGCAGGATGGGTACTCTCTGAGGAATCCTGGATGAAGAAACTTGGCTTTGTCAATCTTCTCAAGCTCCGTGCTTCTTATGGTGAGGCTGGTCAGTCTTCTACTGGTGCAGGCCGTTACCCATATCAGAGTATCTATGGTTCAGCTACCGGTTACGGTTTCGGTTATAACGGAACTTTTGTGAATGGCTATGCTGAGAGCAAGACCGGTAATGCCAACAGTAAGTGGGAAATCTCCAAGATGGTAAACCTCGGTATTGACTGGAACCTCTGGAACAGCAAACTCTATGGTAGCTTCGATGTCTTCAAGGAGTGGCGTTCTAATATCCTGGTATCCCGTTCAACCGTGCCAGAAACCATACTTGGTGTGCCTGTAGCACAGGATTCATATGGTAAGGTTGAAAGCCGCGGTTACGAACTCGTTCTCGGACATCGTGGCAATATCGGCAAGGACTTCAAGTACTTCATCGAGGGGCAGCTTACCTTCAACACCAACAAGGTTACCGATATCGATGAAACTGCACCAGATGTAGAATGGCAGCGCAAGGCAGGTCATAGAATCTATGACAACACTTCGGTAGCCGAACTCTATGAGCAGGCTCAGACAGGTACCAACCGTGTGGGTGGATGGAACATCTATAAGTTCGACCAGTGGGCTTCAGATCCAAACCTGATTGCAACCTCTCAGCAGGATGCCATCGACCATCCGGAAAAGTATCCATACAATAGTTTCTCTAATGGAGCACAGCAGTTGGGTACAGCGGTGTTCAAGGATATCAATGGTGACCGCGTGATCGACTCAAAGGATATGGTACCAGATTCATACACCATCATTCCTGAGATGATTCCTACCTTCAACTTCGGTTTCGAGTATAAGGGCTTCGATGCCCGCATGATTGTGAATGCTTATCTCCGTCGCTCTGTATTCCTTTCACCAGCTATCAGCTACAGTGGTTGGAGTAACATGGGTACCCACGAGGTAACAAAGGCTTGGGGTTACTATACTGACGACCCTTCTGATCCTCGCAACGTGAATGCTACTTATCCACGTCCTGTTTGGGGTGGATTCGATGCAGTTGATTCAGAACGTGCTACAGGTTCTTATCAGAACAATATTTGGGTACGCAACGGTAACTTCTGGTCTATACGAAATATCGAGGTGGGATACTCTCTGCCATCTAAGTTGATTTCTAAGTTGTGGATGACTAAGTGCCGCGTTTACTTCAGCGCTTACAATATTGCCACCTTCAGCAGTCTGCCAGATGATGTTGACCCAGAGAAGCCATTGAGCTACTGCTGGTGGTATCCAAAGACAAAGTCATTTACATTTGGTATTAACATTGGTTTCTAATCAGTTTTATCAAAAAGAATTATGAAAAAGCTTTTATTAGTAAATATATCGTTGGCGATGCTGACTGTAGGAGGTATGACCTCCTGCAGCGACATCCTCGATAAGGAAGTCGACTTGACTTATACCGACGAGAACATCTACAGCAACTACGACCGTACCCGTGGTGTCTTGGCAAATGCCTATAGCTATTTGCCTGATGCCTTTGCGGGATATACCGATGGTCAGTTCCGTGCTGCTTCTCGTGACTGTATGACCGATAATGCCCTCTCTAAATGGAATGTGCATTACTATCACAGTGTGTTGAACGATTCATATGATGCCAAGAACCACTGGTTTGCTGAGAATTATTGGAGCAACGATCTGAAGGGTATCCGTGTCTGCAACGACTTTATTTCAAAGGCACGTGAGAGCGTCATCGGAAATGCTGAGAAAAGCGGTGACGACAATAAACTCTGCGACCGTTACAAGGCAGAGGCGCGTTTCATTCGTGCCATCCTTCATTTCGATATGATTGGCTATTTCGGTGCAGTGCCTATCGAGAATCATGTGTTGGATAATGCAGAGGCTGCTTCTATCACCCGTACTCCAGCTCCTGAAGCATTGAAATGGGTAGCTGATGAATGCGATGCCATCATCCAAAGCGGTGCGCTCCCATTCCGTTACAGCAATGAAAATGAGAACTGGGGACGTATCAATGGTGCTGCTGTCTATGCCTTGAAGTCAAGAGCATTGCTCTATCGTGCTTCTGCTCTCAACAATCCTACAAATGATGTTACCTGGTGGCAGGAAGCTGCTGATGCAGCCCTTGCTTTCATCAATGCCAATAAGAGTTCTGCCAATCCTTACCGTCTCTACACAACAGACGATAACAACCCTAACAAGAACTACTACGAGTGCTTCACTAGTACTCCTCACTTGAATTCTGAGTATATCCTCAGCCGCAGTGAGTGGAATACACGTGAGATTGAGATGTTCAACACTCCTTGTGGTTTCTCTGGTAATGTGAACTCTAGCGGTCGTGTAAACCCTACACAGAATCTGGTTGATTCTTACGAGACCATCAATGGTCTTCCTATCGACCAGGATCCTTCTTACAATGACCAGGATCCTTACAAGAACCGTGACCCACGTTTGGAGCAGACCATCTTCCATCAGGGAAGCATCTGGGGAGACAAGAGCCAGGATGAGGAGCGTGCCATTGATGTTTCTGTTGGCGGTAAGGACTACGAGACTATTCATGGTGGTACCTCAACCGGTTACTACTCTAAGAAGTTCGTTCACAATATGAGTTTCAAGAACCCTACCACTTATATCACAGCATGCCCTATCTTCCGCTATGCTGAGATTCTGCTCAATGCTGCAGAGGCATTGAATGAGGCAAAGGGTCCTGAAGCTGCCTACGACTATGTAAACCAGGTTCGTGCCCGTGTGGGTATGCCTGCTTACAAGGGTATGACCCAGGAGCAGCTTCGTGAGCGTATCCGCAACGAGCGTCGCATCGAGCTGGCTTTCGAGGATCACCGTTTCTTCGACGAACGCCGCTGGAAGTTGTTTGAAGGCAAGAGTGCTGCTACAGAGAAGAGTGAGCCACGCTACAAGCAGGTTTACAACATCTATAGCGTTGTTGTAACTCCTAATGAGAGCCAGGTATATACTTATCGCAACGATAATACCCATCCTACCCGTGCGTTCTCTTGTCCTAAGAATTATTACTTCCCAGTGCCTGATGACACTTACAAGAAGAATCCTAACTTAGGACAGAATGCAGGTTGGGAACTCTCTGATGCTCCTAAGAAGGACGACACCACTGAGGGTGGCGAGACTACTGAGGGTGAAACAACCGGTAAGTAATCTTTGTCAATATACATTATTATATTTTAGGTGAGGTCTATGGCGAAAACACCATAGACCTTCCTTGGTTTAAAAAAATCATATCTTAAACTTGAAATCGTATGAAGAAGTTATTACTTTCTGTCATGAGTCTGATGGCGATGAACGGAGCTATGGCTCAAACGGCTGTCGGCGAAAATGATCTGGCTAATGCATACGCTACCCAAACGATAACAGGGCGCATCGCGGTGCATGACCCTTCTATCGTGATGGATGTTACGGGCTCTACCACTAACCCTAAATATTATATCTACGGTTCGCATCTGGGCAGAGCCAAGACTTATGCTTCGGGCAACTATCAGATATGGAACACCTTCAAAACGGGTGAGGAGAATGCCGGAACCAGCAACAGTCTTTTTGCTGACGTGAATGGTAAATTAGTGAACTTCAAGGACGCTTATTCCACCCAAATGGTGAAGAAGGTGAAGAACTATAAGGGCGAGGAAGTCGATTTTCCTAACTTCGATGCCCATGCCTGGCAGGCGAAAGGCAATAATGTGAAAGGCATGCAGTGGGCACCAGACGTCATCTACAACAAGACCATGAAGAAATGGTGTATGTATATGAGTCTGAATGGCGACAACTGGTGCTCTACCATCGTGTGTTTTATATCCGACGACCTCGAGGGACCTTGGATTTATCAGGGACCAGTGGTATGCTCAGGCTTTTCGGGAAGATATGCCCACAATGGTTTCGCAGCCTCAGGTGACTGGAAGAATACCGACTTGGCGATTGCTACAGGTTGCACATCCCTGCCTCAGCGATACAACACGGACGAATGGAGTCCTTATGGTCCCAACTGTATCGACCCATGCGTGTTCTATGATGACGATGGCAATCTCTGGATGAGCTATGGCTCATGGTTTGCAGGCATCTTCATGATTAAACTTGACAAGGAGAATGGTCTTCGTGACTATACTTATACCTACCCATACCAGGTGAAGGGAGTAACAACTACAGCGGGAGCGGCAGATGCAAATGCTACCAGCGACCCCTATTTCGGCAAGAAGATAGCTGGTGGCTGGGGTGTTTCGGGCGAGGCTAGCTATATCCAGAAGGTGGGCAAGTATTATTATCTCTTTATGAGCTATGGTGGTTTGACGGCTGCCGGTGGCTATCAGATTCGTGTTTTCCGCTCTGAGAAACCTGACGGACCTTATAAGGACTGTCTTACTTCAACGGGCATTGATGCCATGTATGGCAAGTATATCCTCAACTTCGGTGGCGATGCCAAGCGCGACGAGGGTGTGAAACTCTTCGGCAACTACCAGTGGGAAACCATGCCTAATGCTGAACTGGCTCAGGGACATAATTCAGCCATCGTAGACCATAAGGGACGAGCACTCATCTTTTACCATACCCGCTTCTTGAACAGAAGTGAGGAGCATGAGGTTCGTGTACATCAGCTCTTCGTTAACCAGGATGGCTGGTTGGTTGCTGCTCCTTACGAGTTTAGCGGCGAGACTTATACCGATAATGATATTGCTACCCGACAGCTCTATGATGCAACAGAGGTAGCGGGCGATTATCAGATGATAGCTCATCCTTACCGTCAGAATACGGCAGCAATGGATTATGAGAAGCCTGTTACCATCCATCTCAATGCAGATGGTTCTATCTCAGGCGAGTATACCGGAAAATGGGAACTGGTGAGCGGTACAAGCTACATCAATCTTACCTTGAAGGGTGTTGCTACAGCCAATGCAGAGGTGAAGTTCAAGGGTGTGCTTACCGAGCAGACCATCGATTATACCAATATCAAAGCGCTCTGCTTTACAGCCCTCAGTTCTTCTGATGGTTTGGCTACATCAGGTGGTGCCAGCTTGCAGACTCGCGGTTTGAGTATCTGGGGAAGCAAGGCTGATGCCAAGGCGGCTATCAAATATACATTGGATAAGACCAGCGTTCCTTTCGCAGATGGCGCAACTTTGAATTCTATGCCAAAGCTCCCTACAGAGGGGCATCTCGGTGCTACCATTTCATGGAAGTCAAGCAATCCTTCTATTCTGACCGATGAGGGCGTAGTAAAAGGCAAGGGTAAGGTTGTAATGAGTCTGGTCATCTCTAAGGATGGTTATGAATATACTAAGGATTATACCCTGAACATCGATGCTGAGGCAGAGGAAACGGTTCCGGTTTACTATCCTGTTTCTGCACAGAAGAATACAACTTCAGGCTGGTGGACAAACTTCTCTCCTTACTACGAGTTGCAGGCTGGCAAGAAGATACAGTTCAAGTTCTATAACTATACTGTAGGTACAGATAATTTCAAGAGTTGGGTATTGGGCGTTTCTAACGTAGCTCATGGTGCTTCCGGCTATAAGGAGTATGTGATGTTGCGTAATGATAACTGGGAGAACATTACCTGGAACAACACCGGATGTACCAGCGATTTCAACTGGGATACATTTGCGAAGGATATGAATGGCTCATTGGTAGATATGATCGTGGAATATGCAGCTACAGGCGCATTCAAGATGACTGCTGTGATTACCACAACGGATAATAAGGTGTATCATTATTCATATACAAAGACTATTACAGATAAGCCGTCTGAGATTAACGTGTTCTTTACAGGTGAGAACTCTTACATCGACGGCTCAAGCCTTTCTACAGGCATCTCGAACCCTATCATCATCCAGAAGAAGAATGATGGCAAGTGGTTTAATCTCTCCGGTCAGCAGGTAGACAAGAGCTACAAGGGTGTAGTGATTGTGAACGGAAAGAAATTTGTGAACAAGTAATTCTCTTATATATATAA
>OFMA01001153.1_pt1 | contig 17767 bp, 19 predicted proteins | sample 1541011 | NCBI WGS metagenome assembly OFMA01 (sample SAMN04209225, study PRJEB22552) | human gut metagenome | biome: gut; material: feces | host: Homo sapiens | place: USA: Oklahoma
CATACTGGCGGCGGTGCCCAGAGATGATCTCGTAGCCGTCACCGTCCGGGCGAGGTCGGGCGATCAGCGGAGCCAGCACGCCGTACTGTGCGATGCTCTCCACCGTCCGGGTCATGGCTTCATCGTCCAGTACCTTGAAGGGGTGGTTGGTGAAGGGATGCAGCGCATCAATGGGAATCTGCTGTACCTGCTCCCGCTGTTCCTCCTGTCGGTTTTCCTCGGTGGAAAACAGGTCATCTAGCCCTTTCAGAGCTAAGTTTCCGCTGTCGATCGGCATCTGCCAGCACCTCCTTTGCAAGAGATTTGTAGGCTTCTGCCACCTTGCCCTTGGAGTCATAGGCAAAGATGCTTTTTCCTGCCGCACTGGTTTCCGCCGCACGGACTGACCGTGGGATAGTCTGCTCGAACACCTTCAGGTGCTTTCCGTATGCCTGCCGGATCAGGTTGCTGATCTGTTTTCCGTAGTTGGTGCGGTTGTCGGTCATGGTCAGCAGGATACCCTCGATTTTCAGCTTCGGGTTGATTTGCCTTCTGACTTTTTGGACAGTCTGCAAAAGTTGTTCCAAGCCTTTTGCGGACAGGTACTGCGCCTGCACGGGGATCAGGGCAGCGTCTGCCGCCGCCAGCGCATTCACGGTCAGCATCCCAAGGGAAGGGGTGCAGTCCAGCAGAATGAAATCGTACTCGCGCTTTGCCCCCTCCAACACCTGCTTCAGCATCTTTTCCCGGTTCATGCAGTTGACGAGAGACACTTCCAGCCCTGCCAGTTCAATGTTTGCCGGAATCAGGTCAACGCCCTCCGCATGGTGCAGGATACTTTCGCCGGGCGGAATACTTTGGTCATTCATGGCTTTTGCCATCAGGGTGGAGAGGGTGGTAGGCAGTTCGTCGGGCTGCTGCCAGCCCATGCTGATGGTCAAGCTGCCCTGTGGATCGGTATCCACCAACAGGACTTTCTTGCCCTCGGCTGCAAGGCCAACACCCAGATTTTCACAGGTGGTGCTTTTCCCCACACCACCTTTTTGATTGGTGACTGCGATAATCGTAGCTTTCTTTGCGATAACATCACCTCCCCGGAGAACCGCGCGCAAAGTCGTGGTTCGTTTTGTTCTGATAGTAGAGGTTCATGGTGGTGGGCGCATTGTAGAGCATTGCCAGCAGATACTGCTTCATGTTCCGCACCGGGGCGGTGTTTTCTGCCAGAAAATCCAGCACAAAACGGATGTGGTCGGCGTTCAGCTTTTTCAGTCGACTGCGTACCACCTCGGCAGGCTTGTCATCTCCGGCGATCCGCAACATCTTGCGTTTTGTGGAACAGGTGTCCACAAGCAAGTCCACGATCTGGTAGATGGTGTCCTCATCGTCTGGGCAGAGCCGGAGCAGAAGGTCTACCTCCAATGCCTGATAAAAATAATCCTCAAGCTGCTCCCGGATGCCCCCGGAATAGATAGGGTCAGGATCGTTCCACTCTGTCTTATTCTTATCAGTCTTATTTGCTTGCGGTTTTGGCTGCACCAGAATTGCGCTTTCGGCAGCACCAGAATTGCTGTTTGGGCAATTCTGTACTTGCGCTTTTGGCAAGCCGGAGGAAAAGTCCTTGACGTAGATCAGGCTGGGTCTGCCCAGACCACGGCGTTTGCGCTCGATAAGGTTGAAGTCCTCCAGTTCCCGGAACAGCTTGACCGCCTTATGCTCGGCGCAGCAAAGGGATTCCTGCACCTCTCGAACGGTGTAGATGATATACACCCGCCCTTGCTCGTCCAGCCAGCCGTTCTTTACAGACAGGCTCATGCGGTCAAGCAGGATGCCGTATAGCGTCCGGGCATCCGTGGAGAGCTGCCGGAAGCGGCAGTCATGGAACAGTGCTTTCGGGATGCGGAAGTAGGAGAACAATTCGCCCGACTGACCATAGAAGTAGTCCAGCGTCATTTGGTGTGACCTCGGATTTTCAACTGTATGGGTGTGTTCATGTGGAAAAATACCTCCTTTTTGTGATATGGAAAATTTTTTGAAGTTCCATTTTTGAGAAAAAATGGATGGAAAAATGGGTGAAAAAAGATGAAAAAAAGCGTTGTAGTTTGTCCCGAAAACTGCAAAAGCAAAAATGTGTTATTTTTTGATAATATTACGAAAAGGATAAAAAATCGAATGTTTGAAAAAATAAATAACGTAAATGTGCGTTTTCTTGTACTCTCTGTTTATAAAGTGCAGAACAGGCTGCTATCAAAAATCCCAGAAAGTAAGATTGTTGCATGAAGATGCACTAATCGTGCAAAACATGGGAAGATAAGCGTATGATAAAACCCTCCCCGGTGAAACTGAATGGTTTTGCCGGGGAGGGTTTGTGTTTTAGGAGGAAGATAACGTATGGGCCGATATAGTAAAAAGCGTAAACAAGAAGAAGCGAGAATGAGGGCTGAAGATGCCAAAAAGACTTTTGTAGAAAATATACTCAAATTATCGGAAAAACAACTAGAAGAATTGGAAAGACTCGAACGGCGAATTAACAGAAAAAAGATTCTAATAAATAAAAAATATGGGGCAGCATATGATAAGATACAAAAAGAAGAAAGAGAAAAACGACAAAAAATTTTTGAAAAATATGATCGATATGTAGAAAAAAGGCAGAATGAAATTAAGGGAGACCTTGAGTCAATTGAAGAAAAGAAAAATAAGATTTCTCTTAGACAATTTCTATTAAAGATAATACTAGAAAGAGAAACTGGTGAAGAGACGGCTTGGACTGAAGAAAGTAATGATGTGGCGGTTGAAGCAAAAATTTCTATAAGTGGTGGAACGGTGAAAAGTAAATTGAGAGCATTGCAAAGTGAATTTATAGACAAGTTTAATAAAGTGATGGGAACGGTACCGGGTACAGATATTCCAGCATATCAATACCTCTCGAAGAATGGAAAAAATATTTATCTTACGGAAGATAACTGCAATTTTTTGAGGTTAATTATGTGCTATAATGAGAGTGAAGGACCAGAATATGATATAGTAGGCTGTGCAATATCGAATAATATGGCAGGATTAAATAGGGCTGTACAGGATCAAGCAAAAAAGGTGTTGTATTCTTTAGCGTACAATCCGGATACAAAAATTGATGAAGCGATGGTGCAAGAAAGACTTCGAAGTTTGTTCGGGATGGGAAGTGCACAGATAGCAGACACACTGGAGCGTATAAAATTTGTGGTATCTCAAATGCAAGAACTTTCATGTTTTTCAGAAGGTCAACGATATGTGTTTAAGCAGGCTGAAGATTGTCTGGACAGCTGTTACGCTGAGATAGAAAAAATATACTCACAATATGTAAATTGGTACTGTGAAGATGATGAATTTGAAAGTGCTATAAAAGAAAGCTTAAAATCTAAAAGAAAATAACTGTAACGGATGTCGGTGTATGGCTTTGCTATATACCGATGTCCGTTTTTGTGCCTAAATATGAATAATGCGTTAACAGTGCGAAAGATGGTTAAAATGAAAAAGGAAAAAAATGACGTAATTGTGATAAATGTAAAAAATGAAATTGCCTCAGAAAGCGTTTTTATTAAGAGTATAATGAAACCATCCTAAGAAACAAAATATTCAGGAGGGTTACATTATGAATTTAGAAAATCATGATGACTATGAGTTGTACGATGAAGGATGCACAGGCCAACCACCAGATGATGACCAGTCGTTCATTGTGCCAAGGCGTGGTCTGGAACCTGACTCAGGCCCAGATGATGACCCCATGATAGTGGAACGACGCGGCTCACCAGCGGATTCGGACTCACTTGTATTTGAAGAAGATATGGGTGAATATCCGGACGAATTTCCTGATAACAGCGATGAGCCGTTTGTTTCGATGTATGAGATGGCATCGAAGCAGCGTCAGGAAAAACGTAAGAAAAAACAAAAAAAGAAGGCCAAGAAGAAAGCCAAGAAAAAGGCCAATGCTTCATCTGAGGGCGTAGATCTTTTGGAACTGGCTGCTTTTGTGGAAGGGGGTGATGAAGATGCACAATTTACCGATGGCGAACAGGAGTCGCCAGCAAAGGGGCGGTTTAGGCAACCATCTGTTTGCCAGATGGAAGAAGAACTGCTTGAAAAAACGGACTTTCTCTATAGGAAATCCGTGTTATACCATTATAATGATCGATACTATGAATCGATTAACGCTGAGGGGGTCGTATCTCTTTACCGTCAATACATAAGTCCAGGGCTTGACGGGGTGAAAAATCTCCGAAATCATCTGGATATTTATAAGTGTATGAAGGCAAATCCTCGTTTAAAGTACGAAGATTCGCTGAAGGACAAACCATATTGTCCTTTGAAAAACGGGATCTTGTATCTCAATAAAATGAAGCTGAAACATCACAGCTCCAAGCGTATAACATTTACCGTTCTGGATGCTTGCTATGATGAAGATGCCGAATGCCCAGTGTTCGACGAGTTTCTCGATACGATTACTGAGGGGCGTGAAGATCTGAAGGAACGTTTTATGATGGCACTTGGGTATCTTCTGATTGAGCCTTCAAACGGAAAATATTTCTTCGTTATGGGGTATGCTCCGAACTCTGGCAAGAGTATCTTGGGCAATACCATACAGAAACTTTATCCGGAAAACTCGGTGAGCAACCTCTCGCTTGGTGAACTGGGTGGTAAGTTTGAAACGGAGTCGCTGCTGTATTCCAGAATCAACATCTCCTTGGATCTTCCGCAGGAAGTGTTGAATGCGAGTGCAGTGTCCAAGCTGAAGCGGATCACCGGTGGAGACAGCATCGAAATCCAGCGGAAAAATCAGGGGTCTCTAAAGCTCGACCATAATATGAAGTTTTTGTTTGCAACCAATTTTCCCCTGAAAATCGATTCAAACGATCCGGCATTTCTTGACCGGATTATCTTCCTTCCGTTCATGAAATCTGTTCCGAAGGATGAGAGAGACCCGGATCTTGCTAAAAAACTCTGGAAGGAGCGCGATGCAATCGTGACGAAAGCACTTCAGTATGCCAGAGAACTGATGAAGCAAGGCTGGCAGTTTCCACCGATTCCTGATGTGGACTGCATGAGAGGGATACCGCGGAAAAACTCGATGGACTATCTTAAAGAGTTCCTTGAAAACCACTGTGAAATGGGGGACTACAACTATTTTACTGCTACATCTGATTTGAGGAGGGCGTATGAGGCCTGTTGCGATGAAAACGGCACATGTCCGTGCAGCGCTACAGCGTTCAACAAGTACATGGAGCAGGCTGGCGGTGTTCGTGACCGAAAGCGTCTCACCGCCTCGGAAAACCCGGTGTGGGGGTTCTATGGTATTCGCCTTCGTCCGTAACGTCAGACTTTTCGATGATACGTTATATCTGTGAGCCGAAGCACGATCACAAGCACTACGGAGGTGTTACGATGATGGACGTTGACGAAAAGGCGATGGCTTACTGTCTGATCGAAGCTCTTTTTGCGGCAGGACTGCTGAACCTGCCCACCTATCAGAACTTCCTTCGGATGAAGCGTGAGCAGGAGGAAGAACCGTCTGCAAAGGCTTCGTAAGCGACAGAGAAAGGCCCTGGTAGAGGATTCTGCCAGAGCTTTTCTTTTTATCCTGAAATCTCAAAATATGGAGGTAAAATATGCGAGTAGCAGTGTATGCGCGTGTCTCAACCGAACATGAGGCACAGATCAATGCACTGGGAAACCAGTTGGAATGGTATAAAATTGAAGGTTCCCGGCACTCGGACTGGGAAATCGTGGAGGTCTATGTAGATCAAGGTATCACCGGAACACAGGCGCAGAAGCGGCCAGAGTTTTTGCATATGATAGAGGATGCAAAGAAAGGTAAATTTGACCTTATCATTACCCGTGAGGTGAGCCGGTTTGCACGAAATACAGTTGATACGTTGTCCTATATCCGTGAGTTGAAGGCTGTGGGCGTGAATCTGTTTTTCATCAACGATGGTATCAACACGGCCACCGATTATGGTGAGCTTCGGTTGACGATTATGTCTTCTTTGGCACAGGACGAAAGCCGAAAAATTTCAGAGCGCGTCAAGGCGGGGCAAGAAATCAGTCGGGAGAAGCACGTTTTGTATGGCAACGGAAATATCTTGGGATACCGCAGGGAGAATGGAACCTATGTTCCAGACCCGGATCAGGCACAGACCGTAAAACTGATTTACCAGATGTATTCGACTGGAAAGGTTGGGCTTCAAAAAGTGGCAGCAGAATTATACAGGCTAGGCAGATTGGATGCAAGCGGGCATGTCTCGTGGGACGCTTCCAAGGTGAGTCGGGTGTTACATAATGCGACCTATAAAGGCTGCATCTGCTACAACAAATCCCACAGTGACGGCTATTTGACACAGAAACGTGTTAAAAATCTGGACGAAAGCAGCTACGTCTATGTGAAAGGCGATTTTGAACCGCTGGTGTCAGAGGAAACGTGGGACAGATGCCAGCAGATCTTGTTATCGAAGTCGGCACGAGTGATCGATGAAAACGGAAAGAAGCACAAGTATATGCGGAACACGCCGAAATCTATCTGGACAGCAAAGCTCCGGTGTAACTGTGGTGCCGGATTTATCCAGTTCAAGTGGCGTGTAAATCGTGACGGTGCTGTAATTCACGGCTTCCAGTGCTACCGCCGCACCCGAAAACCCAGCATCAGCTACTTGCAGGAGCATGGACTTGATTTGAACATCAGCTGTCAGATTAAGGCAATCTGCGAGTGGAAACTGGATTTGATGGCAGAAAAGGTACTCCAGCACCTTACCTTTGACAAGGGCAAGACGGTCAAAGAGGTCTATAAAATCCTGAACCGCTGCATGGCGGAGGAAAAAAGTGTCCGCATTTCCAAGAAGGCAATGCTGGAAAACAGCATTGCACGGCAGAAGGAGCGGTTGGCTAAGTACATCGATCTGTGTGCGGATGGCATTATCACCAAACAGGAACTTTTGGAACGCCGCAAGGGTCTGGATGAACAGATTGCAGAATTGCAGTCCCAGTATGAGAGCGTGGAACAGGAGGATGAACGCAGTGGAGCGTTGGACATGAACCGGATTTCGCAAAAGCTGGATGAGTGGCAGCGGGCATCGGAAAACGATGTCAACCGAGAACTTATCAATAGTTGTGTGGCACAGATCACTCCGGTGACGAACGAAGAGTTTCGCTGGGTGCTTGATTTCCAGCTGTCAGAGCTGCAAGGGAGAAATACCGCTGTGTATACAATGGACGGCTTTATCGAAATGGCTCGCTTTTCGATTTCGTTTAAGGAAGCAAAGGAATTCAAGGCGTCCCGAAATCAGGGAATCCGTAAAAATGAATGGCATGATCTCACGGTAGTTGTGGGCATCCGGTCGAAAATTCAAAGGTAAGAGGGCGTGTCAGTTGTGCCGGTTGTGTCAGAAATTTTCAAAAGAAACCCCGTATGTACTTATATTTTCAACCCTAAAGTGCCCAGAAAACACGAAAATATAAGGCTGATTTGCAAAAACACTGACACATCTGACACACTTGGCACAAGCTAAGCGTATCTAATTCAGATATAGTTATATATTATAATCTCGGATAGAAAGACCTGTAAGCAAATTTTGAAGCTTACAGGTCTTTACTTTTTACAGAAAAACGGAGGAAAAATCAATGACTGAAATTTTGGAAAAAGTGTTGGTGGAGGTGGTAAAAGCAGTTGGAAAGGGTGCTGCAAAGATTATTGTCTGGACAGCACATCAGATCGAAAAGAAGTGAGAATATCAATCAAAAATAAAACTTTGGAGGTAAAGATTATGTCTGCAAATGTTGAAACCATGTTCTCTGTCCGTGAAACCCCTTGGCATGGCCTTGGCCGCGTTGTGATGGATGCCCCTGCAAGCCGTGAGGCATTGGAACTGGCTGGTCTGGATTGGCAGGTAGAGAGCCGCAATATCTATTCCGGCACTGGTGCTATGATTCCCGGCTATCGTGCCAATGTCCGCAGCACCGATGATGCTGTGCTTGGTGTCGTATCTGACCGCTATCGCATCGTGCAGAACGAAGAAGCATTCCAGTTCACCGATGATCTGCTGGGCGAGGGTGTCACCTATGAAACTGCTGGCTCTTTGCAGGGCGGTAAAAAGGTCTGGATGCTGGCGAAGCTGCCTGAAAAGTACATCATTGCTGGGGATGAAGTGACGTCATATCTTGTGTTCTTCAACAGCCACGATGGCAGCTCTGGTGTCAAAGTCGCTATGACTCCGGTTCGTGTGGTCTGCCAGAACACCCTGAATCTGGCGCTGAGCACTGCAAAGCGCATCTGGACAGCACGGCACACTGAGAATGTCTTACTCCGTGTGCAGGATGCCCGTGAAACCTTGCAGCTTGCCAACAGCTATATGGGGGAGTTGGGCAAGGGCATCCATGAGCTGACCACCATCAAGCTGTCTGACCGCAAGGTGCAGGAGTTCATCAACGAATTTTTCCCTGTCACGGAAGATTTGACTGATGGCCAGCGGAAGAATAACCTGCGCTTGCAGGAAGATTTGAAAGTTCGCTATTATAATGCACCCGATTTGGAATGGGTTGGCAAGAACGGCTGGCGGTTCGTGAATGCTGTTTCGGACTTTGCCACCCATGCAGACCCTATCCGCAAGACACGGAACTACAACGAAAATCTGTTCCTGCGAACCGCAGAGGGCAACCCGATGATCGACAAAGCCTACAAAATGGTGCTGGATGCAGCATAAAGGAGGACTTATGAACGATGTAAACAACCGCATCTTCCGGGAATTTACTATGTTCCTTGGAGATACTGGGAAGAAATCTCCTGAACTTAGCGTTTCCTTGGCCTATGAGATCACAATCAAGAGCACGATTTGCACTGCCCTTATGACCTTGGATTCCGAGGGGATATTGAAGGGGCGTTACTGGAACCATCTCCGGGTGCAGCGGAATATTCTGAATTTCCTGTATACTCTGTGGCTGGATGATGACCGCACCTTGGTGGATGAATTTTCCACCATTATCAAAGACTTAGTGGAATATGATTTCTCTATTGCGGAAGAACAGATGAAAGAGAGGTTGAACATTGCATGAAAAGGCTTGTATCTACACGGAACTTGTCCAAAGAAGATTGGCTCCGTTATCGCAAATGCGGCATTACCGGCACGGATGCCGGGGCTATTCTTGGTCTGAATCCCTATCGCTCTGCATTTCAGGTGTACCACGATAAAATCAGCGATACCATTGAAAATATCGATAACGAAGCCATGCGGCAGGGCCGTGACTTGGAGGATTATGTGGCGCAGCGGTTCTCCGAAGAAACGGGCTTTAAGGTGCGCCGTGCAAACGCTATCTACCAAAGTGAGGAACATCCGCTGCTTCTGGCAGACTTTGACCGCCTGATCGTTGGGCAGAAAGCAGGGCTGGAATGCAAGACAGTCTCGCCGTTTTCTGCGGATAAGTGGGCGGATGGGAAAATCCCGGCTCACTATCTGGCGCAGGTTGACCATTACTTAGCCGTCAGCGGTTTCGACTGCTGGTATGTGGCGGCTTTGATTTTTGGCAGAGAGCTGGTGATCCACAAGATCGTGACAGATAAGCAGGTGCTTTCTGATCTCATTGATAAGGAAGAGCTTTTCTGGACGAACCATGTTGTGCCTCAGATTCCCCCTGCACCCAATGGCTGTGACAGTGACACCCAGCAGATCAACCAGATGTATGAGGTAGACAACCGGGATAAGACCGCTGACCTGAGTGCCTTGCATGGACTTCTGGATAAGCGGCAGGAGCTTTCCGAGCAAATCGAGCAGATGGAACAGGAAAAGACGGCCATCGAGCAACAGGTCAAGCTGCAAATGCAGGATGCCGCCTATGGCACAGCACCGGGCTATAAGGTATCATGGGTATCTTCCGAAAGCAAACGGGTGGATTCTCAGCGACTGCGGAAAGAGCAGCCGGACATTTTCAACCAGTACAGCAAAAATGTAAGCAGCCGCAGGTTCACCATCGTTCATGCGGCATAAATCTTGTGTCCGGCGGCAGGGAGCGACTTCTCTGCCGCCTTTTTTCTTGGAGGTTATCTTATGGCTACGGAAAATCCATTCGTAAAATTATTTGCTATCGACTTCAAAGATCATCTGGAAGTCAAAAAGTCCGGCAACACGGAATTGAAATATGTAAGCTGGGCGTATGCCTGGGCAGAGGTGAAAAAGCTGTATCCCGCTGCTAGCTACGAAGTTAAGAAATTTAACGGCCTGCCCTATGTTTATGACCCCATAACCGGCTTCATGGTGTATACCACTGTCACGATTGAGGGCGTTTCGCATGAAATGTGGCTGCCTGTACTGGATGGCGCAAACAAAGCCATGAAAGCCGTGCCTTATACCTACACCACTCCGAAATGGGACTACAATCCGCAGACCCGCCGCCGTGAAAAGATCGGTATGGAAGAACGCACCGTAGAAGCAGCCTCCATGTTCGATGTAAACAAGGCTATCATGCGGTGCTTGGTAAAGAACCTTGCTATGTTCGGTCTTGGTCTCTATGTCTACGCCGGAGAGGATTTGCCGGAAGATGCTGCACCGCAGCCGGAGGCTGAACCTCAAAAGCAGCCGAGACCGAGATCCGCTGCCCCGAAGCAGGAACAGCCGCCTGTGCCCTGCATCTGTGCCCGGTGTAATCAGCCCATCAAGAGGGTCAAGCTGAAGGATGGTTCCATCATGCAGGCGGCAGATTTTGCCGCCACCCATGAGGGAATGTGCGCTGACTGCTATAAGGCTACAAGGCTAAACGTGGCATAAGGAGATTTTACGATGAAAGAGAAAAAAATCAAAGTCCTTGCGCTCATTCCAATGGAGCTGCCAAAGGAGATCGAGCTGGACAACACCCTTGAAGCCATGCAGAAATTTGTAGGCGGGCTGATTGAATGCATCACCTTAAGTGACACCGGTTCAGAGATTACACTGGTCTGCAATGATGAGGGCAAGCTGCTTGGCCTGCCTCTCAATCGTCCGCTGTGGGATGGAGCCGATGTTCTTGCCGGGCCGGGATTTCTGGCCGGATGTGACAACGAAGGGAATCTAACTTCCCTGCCGCAGAGTGCAATGGATTACTACAAAGAGACATTCAGGGCTTTTATCATTGAAATCTAAGGAGGAACGCTTTATGACCTTTAATGCAATGACCGAACGTTACGAAGAAATCACGGTTTGCGGAAAGCCTGCGCTGTTCACCAGCATCCGTATCAAGAGAGATACTGTCCCAGACGGCCTGTACGCCTACGATGTCCGGCATGATGATGAGTGCCGGGGCATCCCTTGTGAGATCGCACCCTTTGTGATGGTCAACCACTGGGGCACCATCATCCTTGCGGAACCGCTGGAACTGCCGGACGATGGGCGGCGATATATTGACGAGGACACCGACTGGAACTACGCTCCGTTTGGAGGAACAGAGAACAATCAAAAGCCATGTGTCACAGTGGAAGAATTTATAGAGACCTATTTGAAGCAGGAATAGCAGAAAACTTGTGCCGAAAAGGTATTAAAAATGCCGTTCGTCATTTTAGCGTTATCAATCTGCTAAGATAAATTGCCCAATCTCGCTGTAATTGATACTTTTCTGCACCTACGGCATTTTTGATACAGAAAGAAAAAAGTTATGAGTATTTATGGCTATTGCAGAATTTCCACTGCAAAACAGAGTATCGACCGCCAGATCCGCAACATCAAGGCAGAATACCCGACTGCCCACATTGTACAGGAAGCCTACACCGGCACATCCATTTTTCGCCCGGAATGGCTGAAGCTCTACCGGATTCTGAGAGCCGGAGATGTGGTAGTGTTCGATTCGGTGTCCCGGATGTCCAGAAATGCAGAAGAAGGTTTTACTCTGTACGAAGACCTTTACCACAAGGGCATCCGGCTGGTGTTCTTGAAAGAGCACCACATCGACACCGAGACCTACAAAAAAGCCCTGTCCGGCAGCATTGCCATGACAGGGACAAATGTGGACTTCATCTTGAAGGGCATCAACGAGTATCTGATGGCCTTGGCAAAGGAGCAGATCAAACTGGCCTTTGAGCAGTCCGAAAAAGAAGTTGCCGATCTGCACCAGCGCACCCGTGAGGGCCTTTTGACCGCCCGGCTGAACGGCAAGCAGGTTGGCCGTAAGAAAGGCATTGGCTTTGAAACCAAAAAGTCCAAAGCAGCCAAGGAGAAGATCCGTGCCCATTGTAAGGCGTTTGGCGGCACATTGGATGACATGGAGTGCATGAAATTGACTGGACTTGCCCGGAATACATATTATAAGTATAAGAGGCAGATTCGGGCTGATTTGACTGACGAGGGAAAACTTAAAAAGGAAGAGCTGTTATGAAAAACGAAAAATGTGTAAAAGATGAACCCCATAGCGACTTTACAAAGGAGGAACAACAGGAATTTTTGAAGTTGTTGAATCGCATAACCCCGGAACAGCGTGAAGCACTGAAAAAAGTTCTGAAGTCCTTTATCTAATGAAGAAGGATGCCAGGTGACGCAATGGTCGCCGGCATCCTTCTTTTTTGTAAGGGTTTGCTTTATTCAGGCAGAAATGCCCGAATCAAATCCAAAATAGCGGTTCTTTGCGAGGGCGAAAGTCTATCCCAGATGGTCAAAAGGGATTTCTGCTCCTCTGTCAAATGGTGAACAGCAGCGTCCTCTTCAAAAAATTGCGAGAGTGTGATGCCAAAGCCGTGACATATTTTTTTCAATAGAGGTCACATTAGGCTGAAGATTTCTTCTGCGCCACGTTGATAAGGTGGATTGCGTTAGACCGGAGTTCTCGGCAAGTGTGTATTCAGACCATCCACGAGCCAACCGCTCCCGGTCGATCCTTCCCAGAATGTCAAAGTTTGGTTTCTCGCGTTCCATGTCATAGACCTCCTTGGATAAATCGTAGTGTTACTTACGATTCTAAGGGCGGATGGCTTGACAGGTAATTCTATAAATCGTATAATTTTAACAAGATAAATCGTAATAGTGGGCGTTAAATTTGTCTTTCTTGATAAAAGTAAATGAATATATTAGAAAATGGAGGCACTTTTATGTTTTGTATGCAATGCGGTGCAAAATTGCCGGATAACGCAAAGTTCTGCTTTCAATGTGGAGCAAAAGTTTTGATTGATACATCAGCGCATGAGGCAACAGCTTCAGTAGAACCAAAGTCCGTTCAGGAAGCAGGTCAGAATGAGCAGGATTCCAAGGTGGAAAAAACGTCTATGGTTCCGAAGGAAGAGCTTGTTCAACCAGAGAAAAAAGTAGTATTGAAACTGGGCAATCGAAATCTGGAATTTTCAGAAGAAATCAAAGATAAAATTGCAATGACCAGTTATTATAATGACATAGGAAAGGCCAATGGAGAAAAACTCAGAAAATTCTATCAGGATGCGCAGATTGCCGTAATGGAAGACGTGATGAAGAAAGTTTATCCTTTTTACGACAATTTGGTGGAACAGACAAACAGAATTGCCTTTCAACGCTTGCTGTCAAGAAAAATTTATGATATTAGAGAAGCAGATTATTACGGAAAGATTCAGCATACATCTCTGAAAGGAAAAGAACCGCTGAAATTCTATTCTGAGTATAGAAGGGATTATCTTCAGGGCGGACGAACAGGAAAGGAAAAGCTTGCCAATCCTGTTAATACGATGATGTGCTTTGAAGAAGCATTAAAAGACCATGCATATATCTTGAAAATGATTGAGGCACGGATTTTAGTGGAGCACGGATTGCTGAAGGAATACAATTTTGACACAGTAAAAATCGATACACGCCGAGAGAACATCAAGAGTGTATTTGATTCAGTATGTAATCGAAAGCACACAGATCAGGAAATTCAGAAGGCATATGAAGATGTATTAAACGCAGATATTGATGGGATTCAAGTAAATCCCTTCAAGGCACTTTATTATGCTGAAATTTATAGTATTGGAAAAATACTGAAAAACTACGAGGGTACGAATGCACAGCTTTTGCCGGATCTATTTAAAGCTATAGATTTCTTTGAAGTGCGAGAATCGTGTGAAGACGCGATTAACCAAATAGCAAGGAATCAGCTGAAGAAAAAGTTGGAAGAACTTCATCAATCGCCTGATAAAGCTCCGATGCTATATCAGCAAATGCTTCAGATTGCGAATGAAGTTAAAGAAGATAACCCTCTTTTTGATTTGGCTGATTTCAATGATGAACTTAATCAATGTGCGATGGCGTGGCTGAACCTAAAGCTAGATGAAGTCCATAAATCACCGGATCAGATATTAACATTGTATCCACAGTTGATTCAGATTTTGAATAGAATCAAGGTAGATATGCCGCTTTTTAATGCTGTCGATTTTATGGAATATGCTGAATGTTGCAAAGAGCAGATTTTGGAATGTACAGAGTTCTGTGATGAGTATTCGTTTTATACAGATCAAGTTATGCAGGGAAAGATGGCAGAAGTGCTCAAAGCGGCAGATCTTAATAATGCGGCGGCTCAATATGTATTGGAAAAATATTATCGAGAAGTCATTCTTCCAGATGCAATCAAATACTGCGATGAAAAATTTTTGCATGGAGTAATGTTTTATTTGACAGAAGAAAGAACCAATGAAAGCGATTTCAGACTGTATTTGGAATTTTTGTTTCGCTTTGAAATGTTCATAAAACCAGAAGTTACTATAATTGATGCGGGTGCTAGAGATAAAGCAAATAGTGCCATGACAGCAATTCGAAATTTGGCTGATAAGAGAAAACCATGCATTGCAGCAGTAAGGAGGATTGGAACATATTATCTTGAAGGAAATTCTTTGAATTCTGCTATGCCGTATTTAAAGTTGGCAGCGGAACAACATGATCCGGTAGCAATGGCAATCTGCGGAGAAGCATTGTATTTAAAAGCGAAAGATGATCGAGTTGCAAGTGAAAAAGGATACTGTTATTTGCGTTCGGCTACATTTGCGGGAGAGGTAAAGGCATTAAACCTTAATAAAAAATATAATTTGGGCTATCCGGTAAATATAATGCTTGACAGCACTTTGGGGAAATATAAGCAGATTACAACGGAAAAATGCTTTGTTACGAATGGTGAAACTATACAGATGACTGTTTTTCCAAGGGTTGTAATAAATAAATATAGAGGCAACTTAAGAGGAATAGATCTTCTTTTGAATGAATGCAATGAACTTTTGCAGAGCACACAGCTGTCTAATGTTAGAAAATCATGTAAGATTCCAGCGCAGGAAAAGGTTTACATGGCATACTCTATGGATTCCTTTTCACATTTCAAAGATGGGATGACTGGTTTTGCCATTGGTGCTACAGGATTTTATGCGAAAAGTGGTTTTCTCACAGCAGGATGCATTCCATGGAAAAAATTTATTAAACTGAAAATTTATCAAGAGGGAGGATTGCATATTGGAGAGTATACTTTTTTCAGTCAGGATCAAGAAGTAACTCTTATGGATTTTATGGAGGATCTGCAAAAGCTGTGCAAAGATTCACTGATTGAAGAAAATGCAGATAATAAAGCTCTTTTAAACAGTTCGGTGGTTACCGATATAAAATCTCCAAAAAGCGAGGAAGAGTTTAAGCAGACGTATGCATGCTATCGAATTTATGCCATGCAAGGAGAATTGGGTTATCTTTGGAAGGCAGCTAACGCCAATGATCCAATTGCACAGTTTGCACTTACGCAATATTATCGCTATGATGTCCTAGAAAAGACCATTGATAAGGATAAACGAGAAGTTTTTGACAGGGTGCTTCTGGAAGTGGATAAATTTGGTGATAAAATGGATTATGCCGAGTATCTGAAGAACTATTTAAAATATGAACTAGATGCGGCTCATGATAGAATTCCAAGATATGGTGTAGGACGTAATATTGACGACATTATTAGGTTGGCAGAAAAAGAAAATGCATGTATTTCTGCGGTTGCGACAGCAGGAAGATTCCTTACAATGCTGGTTGGCGATGAACCAAATAAAAAGGGAGTGAAATATTTAATATACGCAGCTGAAAAATGTGCACCAGATGCAATGACATGTTATGGAAAATACTTACTAAAAGGAGGCCAAGAAGGAATTGAGAAGAATCCGGACAAGGCGGGTAATTACCTGAAACTTGCAGTGTATGCACAGGAAAGAGAGGCTCTTGCCATAAATAAACAGTATAACCTTGGCTATGCCACAATCGATTTGGGCGGGGCTCATATTCTAAATAAAGAGACTGCTTTTGTGGACGATGGCAAAATTAAGATGATTTCTTTTCCGTGGTCGCTTTTCGTACATTACAGCACAAAGCTGACAACATGGCCAAGGGATGTTCTAATGAACGGTGGCAAAGACCTTGCACCAAGCCAGGAACTGAATTTTGCAAGAGAATCCTTTGAGATACCATCTTCTGAAAAAATTTACTTTGTTTTGGCAGCAAATCTTTTGGGTCATTTTAAAAAGAATATGAGAGGCTTGGCTATTGGAACAGAGGGAATTTATCTTCGAGATGTATGGAAGATCGGCTTTATTTCATGGGATGAGTTCTGCGATGAAGACATTTATATTCAGGATGGAGTCCGCATTGGCGACTATGTTGTTGTTTTTCCTGCGATGGAGGATATACTTTGCCAGTTTTTGTTGAACCTTCGTGAACTGAGCCGAATTCCAGTAGGGGAAGGCAGTGAATTGGTGAGACAGATTCAACAAGAAGAGAATGGTCAGAAAAGAAAAGTAGGGCAAGAAACAGAGAACGCTATACACAAAGTCGCAGAGCAAAGTGTGACGCAAAAAAATTCGCCTAAGACAGAGCAGATTTCCAATGAAAAATTTCCGGAGGAAAAGTACTGTCCAGTTTGCAAAAAAGCAAACAAGAAAAACGCTAAGTTCTGTTTGGGGTGTGGATTTGCATTTAATGAAGAACGTATTTGCCCCAAATGCGGAAATAAGATAAAGCCAGGAAAAAAGTTTTGCTCTGCCTGTGGAGCAAAAGTAGAAAATTAATTGTGCAAGAGGAGTTTGAAAAATGAGCAAAAAATGTATTTATTGTGGTGCTGAACTGGAAGATGATGCACTTTTCTGTGATGAATGTGGCAAAAAGCAGGAGTTGTCTAAAGAAACGGAGACTGAGCAAAATGCCCCAAAAGACGCTGAACTGAAGGCAAAACAAGAGGCTGATGCCAAAGCAAAGGCGGAGGCTGCACAGAGAGCGAAAGAAGAAGCGGAAAAACAGGCACAGGAAGCAGCTGAGGTAAAGGCAAAGTTAGAAGCAGAGAGACAGGCTAAAGCTGAAGAAGAATCGAGGAAAGAAATCCGCACCAAAGCAGAGGCTGAAGCGCGTGTCCGTACGGAGTCGGAACAAAAAGAGAAAGCAGAGGCACGAGCAGTGGCCGAGAAAAAAGCGGAAAAAGCAGCTGAAGCAACGCACCTTGAAAAAGAACAAAAAAAGGATGAGCAAAAAGCTAATCCTACATATAAGGCGTATGCTAGTCTGATCCTTGGAATTCTAACATGGGCGACATCAACAACCGGTCTTATAATTCCGCTGATTACGATGTTGCTGGGAATATTTTTGGGTGTGCAAGCATTGAAAACCACTAAAAAGAAAACGGCAATTGCAGGACTTGTGTTAAATGGTCTTATGGCAGTTTTGGTGGTCGCAATTATGATTGCATAAGTTCAATAGCCAATATAAGGCAGTGCTGCTATTAGATCTTGTAAATGATTCTTGTAAGTGGGTATTGCGGAGGAAATTATGAAGGACTACTATAAAATATTGCAGGTAGCGCCAGATGCATCAACAGA
>OFMA01001163.1_pt1 | contig 17709 bp, 9 predicted proteins | sample 1541011 | NCBI WGS metagenome assembly OFMA01 (sample SAMN04209225, study PRJEB22552) | human gut metagenome | biome: gut; material: feces | host: Homo sapiens | place: USA: Oklahoma
ACAGAATTTATGCTGATCGCATAAATTCGCGCGGTATGTCTCGGGTTTTCTGTGATCTTTGCTCACAAAAAACACCTCGCGGGATATTACCAGTGAACAGTAACGAAAATGCTCCCCACAAGATGTGCGTCACAATTTGTGGGAGATTTTATTTATTATTATCATTCATCTTCGCCTCAATCGCCGCACCAACCCTGTTATAAACAGTCACAGCATCCTGAATATGCGGAATCGTATTTCCATCTGCTCCTGAAGCACCTGCGGAAACAAAGATATATTCCCTGCCCTCAATCTCCGCAAAACTCACCAGACAGTGCCCTGCCTCACTGGTATAGCCGGTCTTGCCACCGAGGATTTTTCCACCTGTGACTGTCGGATCAGACAGATTTTTAAACATTGTACTGTAGTAAGTAATTCCATCCGGGTGGATATTTGTAACTCCGGTAGAATGTCTGGAGGTCTCCACAATCTCACGAAACGTATCATTCTTAATGCAATACTTCATCAAAACAGCAATATCCTTAACCGTACTGTAATGATCCGGGTTATGCAGTCCTGTAGAATCACAGAAATGAGTATTCTCCATTCCAAGCTTCCTTGCTTTCTTATTCATCAGCTCCGCAAAATCCGCCTCTGAACCACTGATCGTATCTGCCAGCGCAATACAGCACTCTGCCCCCGAAGGCAACATCGCACCATAGAGAAGATCAATCACCCGGACCTCTTCCCCCGGCTGAAAACCTGCCTGCGTAGCATCCTGCTCATACAATCCGGCGAACATCTCATCCGTCAGAGTAATCTTCTCATCCAGATCATCAAAATTCTCAATCCCCAGTATCACAGTCATAATCTTCGTCATAGAAGCCGGATAAATCTGAGCCTCCCCGTTAATCTCACCCAGAATCTTACCTCCCCTGGCCTGCATCAGGATCGCATTCGGACTGTTGATACCACTGATATCCACTTCCTTCAGAACCGGCTGCTCAAACTGCTCAAACCACTCCTTCACGCCCTTATTCCATCCGATCATGATAACCAGCGCACAGATAATGATCACCTCAACAAACACACAAGCCACAATCCTGCCCCGGTATCTCCACGCATAACTTCTTCCACCGCTCTTTTTCTGTCTCCTGCCAGCCACAATAACGCCTCCTGTCTGCCTCTATAACATTGCTCAGAAAAAATATATCTAACAAATCTCTAATTCATCCCCCTACTATAACACACCCTTACCAAATCCTGTAATCTTCCATTCCTGCACACCCATACATTGCATCTTTCTCCCTATCTCCAATACCTTTCCGTTTTCCCCCGCCCGCGAAACCATTGTACAGCACAGGAAAATATTTGTTTTCTGATACATCTACAGGAGGTGTAGCAATACTTAGCTTCCGGGAATTTGCGTTATGCTGGAAAAATTCACTGTCTGAGCGAAGCGAGTTTGAATTTTTCCGGCATGGTTTTAGCAAATTTCCGGAAGCTTAGTATTCCTGCCTCCGCAGCCGTATCAGAAAACAAATATTTTCCTGTGCGTCCCCATACCCGCCACCCCCAAAAAGAAACGCAAAAAGACCCCCGGAGCATCTCCGAGAGTCTTAAATTGCTAAAATCTATTATGCTAATTTCATCGGGTTGATCTTCACACCAGGTCCCATTGTCGGAGCAATAACAACGCTCTTTAAATACTGACCTTTCAGTGTGCTTGGTCTAGCCTTAACGATAGCATCGATCAGCGTCTGGAAGTTGTCGCTTAACTGTTCCTCTGTAAAGGATGCTTTACCAACCGGAACATGAATGATGTTGGTTTTATCAAGACGGTACTCAATCTTACCTGCTTTGATATCGTGAACTGCTTTAGTAACGTCCATTGTTACTGTACCAGCTTTCGGGTTTGGCATTAAACCTTTCGGTCCAAGTACACGACCAAGACGACCTACAACACCCATCATATCTGGAGTTGCAACAACAACGTCAAAGTCTAACCATCCTTCGTTCTGGATCTTCGGAATAAGATCCTCAGCTCCTACGAATTCAGCACCTGCTGCTTTTGCTTCTTCAGCTTTAGCATCTTTAGCGAATACTAAAACACGAACTTTTTTACCAGTACCATGTGGCAGAACTACTGCACCACGGATCTGCTGGTCTGCATGACGTCCATCGCAGCCTGTACGGATATGAACTTCGATAGTTTCGTCAAATTTAGCAACTGCAGCTTTTTTAACTAAGCTGATAGCTTCTGCGGTATCATATAATGTAGCGCGGTCTACTGCTTTAGCAGCTTCCACGTATTTCTTTCCTCGTTTCATTTCTATAACCTCCTGTGGTATTTGCGGGGAACGCCCTCCCACTTACTATTTAATATTAAAATTAATCAACTACTTCGATTCCCATACTTCTTGCAGTACCAGCGATCATGCTCATAGCTGCTTCAAGGGATGCTGCATTTAAGTCTTTCATCTTAAGTTCAGCGATTTCCTGAACCTGAGCTTTAGTAACCTTAGCAACTTTTGTCTTGTTCGGTACGCCGGAACCGGATTTGATCTTAGCAGCTTTCTTAAGAAGAACTGCAGCCGGCGGAGTTTTGGTTATGAAGCTGAAACTTCTGTCTGCATAAACAGTGATAACTACAGGAATGATTAAGTCTCCCTGATCTGCTGTTCTTGCATTGAACTCTTTTGTGAACTGAACGATATTTACACCGTGCTGTCCAAGAGCTGGACCTACAGGTGGTGCTGGAGTTGCTTTACCAGCCGGAATCTGTAATTTGATATATCCTGTTACTTTCTTTGCCATTTTTCGGCACCTCCTATGTGGTATTGGCGGGGGTTTATGGTCCCTCCCACGATATTGTTACCTTTGCTTGTTACATCTGTTTGATTTCTGCGAAACTAATTTCTACCGGCGTTTCGCGGCCGAAAAGTTCAACATTGATCGTTGCTGTCTGTTTCTGCACATTAAGGGCAGTGATAACACCAACGGTATCTTTCCAGGCACCGCCTGTGACAACAACTGTATCACCCTCTGCGAAATCGACCTGAATTTCCTCTTTCTTGATACCAAGAGGAAGCATCTCTTCCTCGGTCAACGGTACCGGCTTGGACCCTGGTCCAACGAAGCCTGTCACACCTCTGGTGTTACGGACAACATACCATGTATCGTCATTCATAACCATGTTGAGAAGTACATAGCCAGGAAACATTTTCTTCTGAACCTGTTTCAGAGCCCCGTTTTTCAGCTCAGCCACTTCCTGCAGCGGAACACGAACTTCAAGGATCTGGTCTTCCAGGTGTCTGTTTTCGATGGTTTTTTCAATATCGACTTTTACTTTGTTCTCATACCCGGAATAAGTATGAACAACATACCATTTCGCTTCTGACATACAATCACCTTATCCTTATTTCATTAAAAGATTAATGCCTTCGAGAATAAATGAATCCATGACGCTGATCAGTACGCAAAGCACGATCGACACGCAAACTACCACGATAGTCTGCTTAATCAGTTCATTGCGGTCTGTCCAGACAATCTTCCTGAATTCTGACTGAAGTCCCTGAAACCAACTCTTCTTCTGGCTCTTGCCAGCAGATTTTTCATTTCCTTGCATAGCCTGACCTCACAATTCTCTGTGAGTAACTGTTTCGTCCAGTTACCTTGGATTACTTTGTTTCCTTATGCAGAGTGTGTTTGCGGCAGAACTTACAATATTTCTGAGTTTCCATTCTCTCAGGATGGTTCTTTTTCTCCTTAGTCATATTGTAGTTACGCTGCTTGCACTCGGTACATGCTAATGTAATCTTAACGCGCACAACTTCCACCTCCAGTGTTTTCATTTGCATGGTCATTTTCCTCATGCCGGACGATGTATCCGTCATCTTTTCGGGCATAAAAAAAAGACCTAACTTCCATGTCGCTTGTCAAGTTTATCACACATGGCATGCCTAAGTCAAGTCTTTTCTTATTATTTATGCCTATATTTCATCGCATATTTTTTACAGGAACTTCCCTAATCTGCCTTTACCCGGTCGGCTCTGTCTGAAATATGATAGGAACCCTTGAAGGTACGTTTCACCTGATACAGACATCCGTCTGCCTCCTCATACAGGTCCTGGAAAGTGATATCTCTTCCATCTGAGAAAACAATTCCCATAGATGCGGAGATCATTACCTCCAGGTTTTCTTTCACATAATCAATATGCAGCTTCGCAGAAAGTACACGCAGACTCTCCTCCGCCGCTTCCCTGATCATATCCGGCAGAAATACCACAAACTCATCACCGCCCAGACGACAGACGATGTCCTGAGCCCTGCAATGCTTCTTCATGATCAGGACAACCTCGCAGAGAGCCCTGTCTCCCCACATATGTCCCATGACATCATTGAGCGTTTTGAAATTATCCAGATCCACAATAGCAAAAGTATTTACACATCCCGGATGAAGTTCCTGCACAAGCATCCGGTTGATAGCAGATGTGCCCGCTGCCCTGTTCATGGCACCTGTCAGAAGATCCGTCCTTGCCTCCTTCTGAAGCTTGAGCATATCATTCTCCATATCCGTAATATCCTCGATACTGCCGACCATACGGGACACTTTTCCCGATTCATCGTACAGATTCGTAGTCTTGATCTGCAGATACCGCATACGACCTCCTGCCCATACTTTCGCCTTCTGTGAATGCAAAGCTTCAGCAGAATCTGCCCTGGCAAATATATTCCTGAGCACAGAACAGGTTTCCGGATTGATCTCCCTGATTTTCCGAAGCAGGACCGGTACGCTGAGTTCTGACTGATTCAGCCCCAGATTCTGATACTTGTCATTCAGAAACTGTATCTGCTCTGTTTCCACATCATAGGTAAAAACGCACAGATCACTCTCCCTTGCTGTGATGCGGTAAGTTTCCTCATTCAGCGTGAGCTGACGGTTCAGATTGCGGATAGCAATCCTGTCCTCACGACGGAAATACAGATAAACTCCAATAACTGCTATAAGACTCAGGATGATCACCAGAGTAATCACAAATACCCATATCCGGTATCTGAGTCCTGTCTGATGAATATACCTGTTATCAGCCATTGTTACCGCAAACAGCTCCGTACCGTCCACAGGTGCCGCAGTCACCATATAATCTCCATCTTCATCTGAAATCGCAAAGTAATATCGGAATCCACTGTCCATCTGGGACTTAATATCGGAAATCGGCACACTCAGTTCACGCCCCTCCAGCCAGGTCAGGAAATCATTACCAAAAATGTCATTGCCGCCATCAGACACAATATATTTTCCATGATTATCCATCACAAAAAGCCCTGCATATCCTTTTCTACGGTCTGCCTTTCCATATACGTCCAGACTGCTGCACGGAAGCGTCCCACAGAGCACTCCCTTAATCTGCTGTGCCTCATTTTTGACAGGTACTGACAATATCACTCCATCTGCATAGGAATATCCATTTTCTGCCAGCCCCCTGTTACCTAACATAGCCATCAGGAAGTATTCTTTCAGGGAATAAGCCTGTCCGTCCTGCACGCAGCGGCCATCCTCACTGATAATCTTCAGCGAATCAAACTTCTCTGTGTGACGGTGAAATTTCTCCCTCAGCATCTCCTCTGTCTGTACTTCATCTAAAGGCATATCACTGATATAATCTGCCGCACACTCCAGAAGATCATAGTACATATCAATCCGGCTTCCGACAAGTGCTGCATTCTGCTCTGTCCATTCCAGAAGAGAATCTCTGGCTCTGGAATTCTCTGTTCTCATCACAAAACTGTTAAAATAAAATAAGGCAGCTGTGATGATAATCACTGCGATCATTCCTGCCATAAACAGAATCCGCTTTCGCTTCTTTTTATCATCTGTGCCGTTCTTATCATCAAATCTTTTCATACGCAGCTCTCCCCCGCTCTCGCTCTGCTTATGGTAAAGTCATATACTGCCAGTCCTTTCTACAGACTGGCAGTTATGTCTTGTATTTCATTATATGAACCTGCGGGGAGATTGTCAAACAGAACGTCACTATGCACATATGAAAAGCGGAGCCCGCAAACGGACTCCGCTCTGGTGTTACTTATTTATCATTTTTTCTTTTCTTCTTGTAGAAGATTCCGCCTGCAATGGCAAGGGCTGCGATTACAAGAACTGCTGCATAAGCACCGATCGGGGTGTTATCGCCGGTCTTGACCGCTACCTTTCCACTGAGTGCACTGCTGTAAGAAGCCGGTGTTGAACCTCCGCTTACAGGAGTTCCTGATGACGGAGTACTCGGTGTGGCTTTGTTGACAATCTTAAGCAGGCCACCCTTGTAAGAATAATCAATTTCTCCACTTACAGAGAAGTTATAATCATCATCAACTTTGATCGTTACACTTCCTGCACCTATATATCCGGTCGGAGCCTGAACCTCTGTCAGAGTGTAGGTACCCGGTTCAAGTTCTAATTCATGAGCACTTGCCTCGGATGTCCACTCATCGATCACAGATCCGTCCTCATCAGTCAGTCTGAAACTTGCACCTGCAAGACCGACACCATTTCCATCAGTCTTCTGTACGCGAAGCTTGCCGTCTGTTTCCTCCGGAATTTTGTTTACAAGGTTGATGTTACCGGCCAGGTTATCCTTACTTAAAGCAACTGTACCTTCACCGGTTACTTCATATTCAAAGACATCAAGGTCAAGAATATTTCCGTCTGCATCTGTTTCCAGAATGTAGTAGTTGATCGGCTCTGTACCGTCTTTGCCTCCAAGAGGAACCTCAACAGTAACTGTGTCATTCTGTACCAAAGGTACTACTGTAAACAGATTGTAGACACCCTGGTCATCTTTTGTAAAGATACCTGCATAGAAAGTATCATCTACAGTTGTCTGCGATGTGCCCTTGAGCACCTGTTTGTTGATATTGATCTCAGCCTTGTAGGAATATCCTGTAGGAATGTCATAGAATACATTCTCAAGATTTACAACACCTTCCTTAGGACCGGCTTTCAGATCCAGTTTTACGGTATTGGAACCACCGTTCACTGTACACATAAACTGTGTTCCATTATGAAAAGCTTCCTGATCAAGGTTGATCACATTGCCATTTGCATCTGTCTCGTATACATAGTAAGTACCCTGAGCCAGATCACTGAAAGTTACACTTCCTGCAGAAGCATTTACCAGATGAATTGCCTGTGGCTTAGCCCCCTTATACGGATACTTGCCGGCTGCATCTGTAAACAGATTTACATAGAAGGTATCATCCTGTGCGATCAGATCTAAGGAATCACCACCGTTGGCAAAAGTAACCTTCTTGGTTACTGTAATCTGACCGGAACCGGATGCCGGATAGTCAACCATTGTGACTTCAACCACGTCTTTGTCTTCCATCTTAAAGGTCTGGTCTGGAGCTACGGTGTAGCCGGACGGTGCCTTGGTTTCACTTAATGTATAAGTCTCACCTACTTTGAGAACACCTTCTACCGCATGAGGTGTACCATCACTGGTCCAAGTTGCTTTTATATTACCCTTTGAATCCTTGATCACAAGATCAGCACCAGCAATTCCCTTGCCGCTCTCGTCAACCTTCAGAATACTTGCTTTAGTTAAAGCATCTCTCATTACTACACTTGTTACTTTTGTATTGCCTACATAAAGTTCACCAGTTTCATTCAGAGAGAACATAATGTTTGCTGCTTTGCGATATCCTTCAGGAGCTTCTACCTCTTCCAACGTATAGGTAACATTAGGTTTAAATACACCCGTTACTGCTTTATCTTTGCCTTTCTCCGTTGTCCAGGTCTTAACCACCTCATTACCCTGAGGATCCAGAACTCTCAGCTTTGCACCGCCAATAGATTCAATACCTGTAAGAGATTTCTTGCTGATAATTACGGAGTTTGGCACATTCTCCATGGTGACTTTTGTAACTGTCTCAGAAGATTTTATTGTAAATGTCTTCGGATTTGCAAGTGCATATCCTTCAGGAGCCTTGGTTTCTATAAGAGTGTATTCCTCACCTTCCACCAGTTTTCTGCTCTTCTCCTCATCTACAACATGCTCTGTTGTTTCAGATGTCCACTTGTCAATCAATTCATTATTTTTGTTTCGGATTTCAAGGTCAGCACCTTTTAATCCCTGTCCATTTTCATCTATTTTCATGATACTTAATTTAATTGTTTTATCTTCCATACGGACTTCAACAACTTTGCTGGCATCAATTGTAAATGTCTTATCTTCTGCTTTCTTATATCCACTTGGAGCTTTTAATTCTTTCAATGTATATGTTTTTCCGGCAGTAAGACCTTCAATTACATGTGCCTGTCCATCTGTAGTCCAAGAAGCTCCTATCTGTTTATCACCATCAAATATAGCAAGTTCTGCACCCGGAACTCCTTTACCTTTTTCATCTACTTTCAGAATCTGTACACCCGTTTTCTGGTCTACCATAATAAGTACTTTACCGGTTTCATCAAGCTGTCCACCACTCACTACTTCAATTGTACGTACTCCGTCATTCTTAATTGTAAAGATAATCGGATTAGCTTCTGCATATCCGTCAGGAGCTTTTGTTTCTTCCAGAATGTATGTTTTACCAGCAACAAGTTTACCAGTTATTGTGTGATCGTTATCTTTTGATGTTGTCCATGTATCAATTGCATCTCCTGTCTTAGCCTTCTTTTCATTATCATATTCAAAAAGTGCTAATTCGGCATCCGCAAGTCTGGCCTTGTTCGCATCATTCTTTCTGATGGTAATGCTGATCTGCTTATTGATAAAGCTATTAATCACATTGTTAGTTACATCAGATTTCAGTTCAGCATCTTTTTCTGAAGCAGCAATAATCTCGGCCTTCAATGTTTTATCCTGATTATCAGTTACTTTTACAACTACTTTACGGGATGTAAGATCATATACATAACCATCACCGTCCTTTGGCTGTACTTCAGTTACCGTATAAATATGCTCACCGAGATCATTTGTCTCACTGTTATATGCATATTTAATTTCAGAGAATTGAATATTTCCGTCTTCATCATTAGTTCCGATTGCAACTACTTTTGCGTTTTCCCCAACACCTTCTTTGACTTCAAAATTAAATTCTTTGGCTGTAAGCTTCTGCTCGCCTTCTACAACTTTCTTTCCAGTCAGAGTAATAGAGCCTGTTGCCTCATAACGGTTAGTGAATACAATTGCCTCTGCTTTCTCTCCGATTTCTGACGTCTCTTTACCAGTTGCATCATAAATCGTCTGAGTAGTAACCAGTTTACGGTTATCTTTTGGATCAATTGAAACATCTACCTTTACTTTGTACACTTTATTATCATAAGTATATTTCGTATCAGTACCAGCTGTTTCTTTTATCTCATACCAGAATGTCTTTCCGGCATCTGATGTCTGTACAATATTTCCACTGGCATCCTTCTCGCCTTTCTGATGATATGCAATTGGATCAAAAACGATACTGTTTCCTTCATTCTGTTTAGTCTGTGATATGCCACCCTCAACAACAGTGCCATTTTGGTCAATCTGTGTTAATGTAAATGTAAATTTCTCTGCTCCGATATCTCCAGGGCTTAAGAATTTCTTGGCAACAATCTGTGCTGTACCTTCTGCTTTGTAGGTATTGATAAATACAGCATTTTCAAAATCTACCTTATCATTTTCATCATCACCTAAAATTCTCTTTGCTGTTGCTGTAAGTGTTCCGTCATTATGATCCGTAACTGTGATGTCTACAATATAAATATCATCATCTATCGTTACACCTTCCATAGCTGTTTCAGGATTTAACTCACGAATCGTATATTCATAAGTTTTATTGACATCTTTTAGGCCATATTTCTGTGGATCAAAGCTTGCTTCCAAATACTTATTTCCGTCCGCATCTGCCTTAATTTCAGTTCCGTCCTGACCAACTTCCAGACTAATTGTCTGAATACGTTGACGACCCTTAAGTAATTCAAACTTGAAGTTATCTCCGTCTTTAAATTCGCGTCCTACCAGTCGTTTAACAACCTTGAATGAATATTCTGTTGTTGCATCATAAACGTTTGTAAAGGTTGCTTTGTTTTCCCCTGCTGATAATGTGTAAACACCTTTATTATTCTCTACCGCACCAGTTATATTACCATCTGTTCCTTTCTTAATAGCAACAGATTGTTTCAGCTCTCCACTCTTATCATCAGTAATAGTAACTACAACTGTATACTCCCTTTTTGTAGTATTATAAGTGATTCCGTTTTTCACATTATCTACTGCACCATCCGGAATAACCTCTTTTACAGTATAAGTAAATGACTTGGTATAATTTCCGTTAGCATCTTTCTGATACTCGCCGTTTTCGCCTTTAAGATCTGTTATGCTATAAGTAATGTCAGGAAATGTAAATTCACCACCAGCACTACATGACACTGTCTGTTTTTCATCTTTACCAAGTTTTGGTCCACTAATTTCAAATGAGAATGCGTCATTATCAATTTGTTTACTATTAGAAAGCGTATCGACAAATTCCTTTGTTCCTTTTATCTGTACCGAAGTTGTAGCATTATAAACATTTACAAAAGAGTTTTTCCCTGGTGTAATGCTAAATGCTTTATTTGTATCCTTATTTATACCACGTAATTCAGCAACAACAGTACTTGGATTAATTTCATTTCCATCAGTATCCTTAACTTTTGTAACCTTACCATTCGCAGAAAGAATACCCTTCGTATTATTAACCGTAATCGAAACCTGATATTCTTCTTCTCCGTAGGTTATACCCGGTATACTTTCTTTTACCTCTGAAATTGTATATTCAAATGTTTTAGTTGACACAGGATAATTTCCGTCTTTCAATGCATCCAAATCAAATCTAAGAGTTGGAAAAGTAATGTTTCCTTCCTCGTCATTAGTTACTGAATTCTTATCTGTTATAGTACTTGATGGAGTTCCTATATTTGCAGTAATTTTAAACTTATATGTGCCACTTGTTAAATCTTGATTCTCCAATTTCTTTTTACCGACAAGATTAACCTTAATTGCATCTGCACTATATTTATTTACAAACGTTGAATCATCTGTTAAAGCATAGATATAAGGATTATTTTCAGTGCCTTGATTATTTCCTGTTTGGGAAATTTCGCGCTCACTATTACCGTCATTTACCGTTATATCTGTTTTTAAAGTTCCCTTATCTGTAAGCGAAAGTGTTACATTTACTGTGTATTTTTTATCAGAATATATAATACCTGGATTATCATCTTTGTTGGCTTTATCTTCCTCAATTGTATACTGATAGGTTCTTTCATTAGCAAATGTACCATCAGTATTCATTAAATCAGCCTGCGTATAAGTAATTACCGGAAAAACTATATTTCCATCTTTATCATTTGAAACAACTTGTTCTCTTTTTGTTCCCGCATCTGTCATAACAAATGAAAACTGATTTTCCTGTAATTCCTTATTCACTAATTTCTTTGTCGCTTTAAATCGGATAGATGTAGAAGCAGTAAATTGATTTTCAAAGTTCTTTGTTTTTCCACTTGCACACGGAATTGCGTATGTCAATTCCTGCTGTCCAGCCCTATTGCTCTGATCTCCACATTCGACTTTTAATGTACCATCAGGATATTTGCTGACCTTAACTGTTACGTTGTAAGTCTGAGAATCATAAGTAACTCCTTGCTTATTGTCATTAACTTCTAAAACCGTATAACGATACTCTTTTTCCCCAGCTGAATTCAAATCTGTACTCTTGTAGTAAATTGATGAGAATTCAATATTTCCATTTTCATCATTAGTGCCAGTTGCAACTACTTTTGCGTTTTCTCCATCGCCTTCTTTGACTTTAAATTCAAATTCTTTATCTTTCAGTTTTCTACCTGTAAGACCTTTAGTTGCAGTAAACTTAATACTTGCACCTGATACATTATTTGTAAAAGTTGCGGTAGCAGCATTTTGTTCTGTACTGCTGTATTCAAGATTTTCATAATTCGCATTTTCATCTGCCTTAGCTGTGGATATCTCTATTTTTTTCTTTCCAGCTCCTTTACTCGTTACTACAACTTTAACATAAGTTACACTAGTATCATAATTAATTCCCGCTGTATCCTGAGGAATAACTTCTGATATTTTGTAATAATAAGTACCATTTGTATTATATTTAATAGTTCCAAAATTTCCTGTTAAAGTATCTGTTTCTTTTGTATTCTTTGTAGCTGCTAGTGTTACCGTTGTCTGTTGTCCATTAAGAGGTTCTGGTGCATTCTTAAGGCTCTCTAATTTAAATTCAAACTTTTCTCCCAGTGACCAATCATTAAAACTCTTAGCTACGCTAAAATTAATCTCACCATTTTCATTATACTTATTGGTTATAGTAGCTTCTTGCTCTTGATTCATTTCTACAACTTTAGTTGATTTCTCATCTACCAAATGCCAGCCACTTGGCAAGTTTGTTTCTTCTATATTAATCGTAACTCCTGTAGGAATGCCTGTAAGTATAACCGTTCCTTCAGTTTTATCCTTATCTACATCAATCGTTACTTTAGCGCCTTCATTCGTCTTTGTTATTGGCTGATTTCCAACTTTTACACCATCAAAATTGAATTTGCTATTGTCTGTATCTGTTCCAGTCAAATTGAATGTAAATGTTGTTTTTTCCGATGATTTTGATTCTGTTACTTTTTTAAGCGTTAATTTTTTAGTTGTTCTGTTATTAAATACAGTATTAGATGCTGTTCTAATATCTGGTGATACACTCTTAACAATTAAATTACCACTTGATGATTCCCTTCCTACCTCTACAGTAATAGTTTTCTCATTTTTATCATACGCATATGTGTTACTGTCATCAGGTATTATTTCTCGCATTATAAACGTATAAGTACCTGCATATTCAAATACAATATTCGGAAATTCTATATTAGATCCTGCCGAAACAATCTGATTATACCCAATTATATTTCCTTCCGAGTCTGTACCTAACGCTTTACTATGCTCAATTTTATTTCCTTCCGAGTCTGTATCTGACTCTGTATTTGTACCAGCAGTAGGCTCTGTATTACCAGCTATCTCAAAGTTATCAGTTACCCAATCACTGTTACTATCTGGCTGATATTTTTTTAAAAACAGCTTATATGAAAATTTTATTTTAGAATCAGTAAAAGTTTGACCATCCAGTTTTTTTATTGCCTTAGCTGGCATACTTGTTTTCTGAGGAATCTGGGCATTTTCAAAACTGCCTAAATTGGAACCCGCTTTACAAATTGTTACTTGATTATTCCCAATTAGCGTACCATATGACTCATTAATCTTATCTTCTAATGCTTTTCTCTGCGCCTTTGTTGCACCCGCTTTATACATTGCAAAATAATGTTTTTCATTATTTAGAATATATCCTTCAGCGCTCTTAGATTCCTGAATATAATACAATGTATCTGTTTTTACTTTATAGGTGCCTGTTCCGAACACAACCATACCATTAGAATCACTTTTAACAATTTCTACTGGATCTTTTGGCTCGGTTTTTGTTTCCATATCATATTCATATAATTTAAATTCAGCATTTTCAATTATAGGATTTCCTGCATACTGTCCAACTTTTTTGAATCGAATAGTAGTTTCATCACCTTCAATAGTAGATCCTGACTCTTGAATTGTTACATTGGTAGTTATTTCCTTTTCATATTTTCCAATCAAATTTACTTTATTCTTAACTGGAACTTTTTCCCCAACTTCTCCGTAACAATTTACTGTATATTCAAGTGTAATTGCAGTTTGATCCGGGATTTTTAAATTCAAGGTTCCTTTCGAAAAGTTGAACGTTGCCCTTCCAGTTGCCAGTAAATCTGTTCCACCACTCATTACATGAACAGACGAAGTATCAAATGCCATACTTAGAGCATTGAAATTTTCTATTGTATCCGTTAATTCAAGCATTCCATCTGTTTGGGTACCATCTGGTATCAATTTCTGTGCAAATGGATTTATCTGTATCGTATAGTTAATTTTGTTATTATCTACATCTATGACACCTTTTTTAGTTAAAACCTGATTTTTTAAATCAATTTTTCCAGTTGATGACTCACCATGTGATTTACCATCTTGTCCAGTTCCTGTCCCATTTCCCCATTCCCAGGTTGCCGTGTTGGAATCATCTGTTGAACCTTCCTGACTATAATTAGAAAGAACCTTGTATGTAATCGTTATTGTTTCACCTGCTGGAATTGAAGGAATTGTAATTATTTTTTGCTGACTATTTCCCTCAACATCAGATACTGTGTATGATACATCTTCGTTACGGGAATTTTTAACAGCAAACGGTTCATTTGCGAACTGTAATTTACCAGTAAGCGTATCTGTTACCTTTACATTTTTCGCATCAGCATCCGTTCCAGCCTTTAAAACAATTGTAAAAATAAGATTTCCATCTGAATCAATTTCATATGTTTTTGATCCATCCAAAGTTCCATCTTTATATTTAATTACCTGCGTCTGTCCATTAATTGTAAAGTTGACTTGACCTTTGTCTTTAATACGATTTTCATCTAAATCTGTACGCAGCCAAAATGTTCCTTTAATATTGTCCGTATGTGTTTGAAAATATGTTGGATTATAGTTAAACGTAACAGTATTTCCAGTTATCTGATATCTTCCGGCAGTATTATTATCTGGATCTTTTACATCTCCGCTGGCCGCTGTTGTTAATGTGAATCCTTCTGGTAAAGTTGGAAGAGTGTAAGTATAACCAGTCGCATCTGTAGCTGTAGGTTTGTTTATATCATCAAATTCAAATGTCAGTTTAATATCCACATTGTAGTCTCGCGGAATAGCTCCACCATTATATGGTTCTGTTACAAGAGTTCTATTTCCCTCTTCATCCGTCACCCAATGTTTAACAGAATACGAAAATGTTAATTTATTATGACTGTCTGCGATATCTTTATTTTTCGCATGAGTTGCATTTTCCTCTCCGACAACTGGCTGAACATCCTCGCCTTCTTGAACATCAGCCTCATCTTCCATACCTCTCTGCGCCAATAACCGTTGCTGATTTTTTTTCTTAGCTGCTTTAGCTTTTTTATCATCCGCAGCCTGTGTAGGTTCTGCCTCTGGTGTCTTTGTTACTTCGGATGTTGGTGTTTCTGTCACCTCAGGTATCGGAGTTGCTTCCGATGTTTCCGTTACTTCTGGTGTCGGAGTGGCTTCCTGTGTGGAATCCTGGTTAGAATCCTGATTGGAGCTCTGGTTAGAGTCCTGAGTTGTATCAGAAGGTGTCTCTTCCTGATCTGCCTCCGGAGTCTGTACCGGATTCAGAACTTCCGTATTCTCCCATGTATAGCTGCAGGATGTTCCATCCACATACCACGCATTTACTACACCATCCAGACTTGCCGGGATGATCTGGGCTGCGAACTGGTAGGCAACAGTTTCACCTGCGCCGATTGTCTGGTCAGTCCACATAACGATCTGATCGTAGCCGTCAGCACTTCCATCCGGAAGGTCAGCTGTGTTGTTGCTGTCTACCGCATAGGCACCTGCACCTGCTGTTTCGGTTCCGTATCCGTTTACCCAACTCAGCTGTGCAGAATTAAGCAGTGCTTTAACGCTTACACCTGTTGCAGGGTTCTCAGCGTCATTATTTGTAATCTGAGCGGTCATCTGCACAAAGTTGCAGGTGGTTCCACTGACATCCGCCTGGAACACGCTCTGGGTAATGGTTGCAGATACATCTGCATTGGAAGTCTTTGCCTCAGTTGTTGCATTTCCTGATTCCGGGCTTCCGATATCTGTACTGCCATTCCCATTTTCCTGCGTTTCCTGGGATTGCGTCTTATACTCCTCTCCGTTTGCTCTTGTGTCGACCTGACTCTGAGCCGGCTGTGTTTCTTCAGTCTGTCCCTGATTACCGGCAAGTCGCTGTTCGATCTGTTCATTTGTGACATCTGCAAATACCATAACTGACTGTGCATTCTGCAGCATCATAACTACTGTCAGCATCATAGCAAGTATTTTGCGCCACTTTCTGGTCTTTTCCATAAACCATTCCTCCTGTCTTTTTTATTTTATTATAAATTTTTGATAGCTGTCCTGTGTGTTTATATCATTGTCTCTGTCGTCTTACTCTTCTTCTCATGTGACCATGTCACACCTCCTTTGCGTTCCGGGGGAAGTTCATAATCCATGGAAACATCCCTTGTTTCTACCTTAACAGTTATTTTCTGACTGCCCATTACTTTTCTGAAATTGGAAAGAATTCTTCTCGCCACTTTCTGTGAAGATTCGTAATTGCAATAAGGAAGCATTACCAGGTATTGCTCATCACTGTACCTGGCAACCACATCTCCCATCCGCAGATATTTCTTCAACACCTGCCAGAGTTTTGTGCTGGCTTTTTTCCTGTAATATTGTATCCTGGCCGGATCTGCCTGTTTATCCTGCAAATCCAGCTGAATGGTAAGAAGCATAACATATTCTGTGATCCCGGCGCGCAAAGCTCTTCTGGCTTCCAGGCGGTAGATTTCTCTGAATACCGTGTATTCGCAGAAAAAAACACCCTCCGGATCCTGCTCCTGTATTTCGCCGTAGATATCTTCCAGCGTTGCCTGGGAAGCGTTCTGGTTCATTCCCAGGATTTCATCATATAATTCCTGCATTTTCCGGGAACTGTAGGTTCCCAGTTTCTCATACAGAATCTTTACTGCTGTTTCATATTGCTTCAGTGCATTATCTGTATCACCCAGTCCGATCCAGTTTTTAATCAGCCAATAATGAGCATCCTCACTGAGCTCATCATTGGCTAATACCTGACCGCAGATTTTCTGGACTTTGTCATATTCCTGCATACTGTTGCACAGTTCACACGCTTCATTTACAAGTCTCAGATACACTGAGTGATAATATGTGAATCGTACTGCAAACCAGAATTCTGATGTAAGAATCGAGGTGCAGGGCTTTTTATAGCAGGCCAATGCCTGTTCGTATTTTTTGATCCGAAGGTCTGTATTGCCTTCAGATTCTCTTGTCTGTTCTGCATAATACTTAAATTTCTCCACATCACTGCAGATTTCTATTTCATTATTCCAGCCGTACCTGCCGGCCTGTGAGACTATGTACTCCGCAGTTCCAAGCTGTTTCAGTATATTTCGCAGCCTGTATATGAGATTTTTAAGTGCGCCTATTGGATTGGACGAACCACCATTTCCCCACATCAGCTCTCCAAGTTCTTCTGCCGGAATCATCCGGTTATAGTTCAGAAGAAAAAATGCCAGAAGTGTTATGAGCTTTTTGGAATGAATCTTCTCTTCGTCCAAATATCCAATATCAGTTTCCAGGCAGAACTTTCCAAAAAAATGTACAATTACTACCTGATTCATCTAATCTTTCTCCCTTCCCACTGCTTATTGCTTTTCGCAAACTCCACAGAGGACTTTATCAAAATCAATAATCTTTCTTCTTCTATTATAACTTCTTAATATTTTCAGACTTCTCTCGGTATTATTATAATCTTCTCAGGTCACAAATCAGTCACATAATTTTATTTTTTACATAAAAATCTTCTTTCAAAAAACTTCCCTGTTTTACCTCATAATACCATGGTTTAAACTGTCGGACAATTCCCGAAATATACAAAAATCCCCGACAGAAAAAACGAAATTTTCGTAATCTTATCTGTCGGGGATTCATATTTTAAATCTGTCAGAAGTAATCATATCCTCCATGGATATCTACAATACTTCCATTCATGTAGTTA
>OFMA01001171.1_pt1 | contig 17649 bp, 9 predicted proteins | sample 1541011 | NCBI WGS metagenome assembly OFMA01 (sample SAMN04209225, study PRJEB22552) | human gut metagenome | biome: gut; material: feces | host: Homo sapiens | place: USA: Oklahoma
AGCTCGCTCAAGATTTGATTCAGCGCATCTTGAACGTCTATATTCCCGCTTTCTGTCAGTTGAGAGACGGGCTGACGAAACGTTACGGCGAGCTTCTGTTGGCGCCCGACGACCAGTTTGTCTAATTCCTTAAGATTTCGCGGAGGGTTGTTGCCGTTTACCGAGGGGTTGTTGTGCAACAACGGGCGAGCTGCAATACTTATTTCTATCTTTGCAAACTGCACTTTAACTATACCAATGCAGGGAGGATCTTATGCAGCCCAAGCATTCTGCTATTGTCGCGGGCCTGACGCTGGCGCTTTCGTTTGGCGCCGTTTCCGCGCCGGCACCCGCCGCTGCCGAGGAGCCCACGCCGGGCGTTGCCTCGGATGCCACCGATATCGACAAAGGTCTCTACACCCAGCAGTCTTTCTCGGGCGTGCTGAGGTCGGTCCAGGGCGTTTCGTTTGTCAACGTGACTCCCGAGATGAAGTACTTTACCAAGTACGAGAGCCATGGTAATTACAACCAGGGCTTTTCGTATGGCGACGGTTATAACGCGCTGGGCTATTACCAGTTCGACCGTCGTTGGTCGCTCATCCCGTTTATGAAGCAGGCCTACAACTACAACCCCGAAAAATACTGCATGCTCAAGGATGCGATTGATCGCGGCAGCGAGATTTCCAACACGAGCAATGCCATGTACGAGAACGGTCAGCTCACCGAGTTGGGCCATATCGCTCAGGATGCCTTTCAAGGTGCGTACAACACCGATCCTGTTGAGTTCTCAGCACTTCAAGATGCCTATGCGTACAACTCGTACTATGCGGTGACCGAGGCGTGGCTCAAGAGCGGCCTGGCCATTGATATTTCGGGCCGCGCCGATTGCGTCAAGGGCATGGTGTGGAGCATCACCAACATGTGCGGTACCGGTGGCTGCAGAGACTTCTTCCGCTGGGCGAATCTTTCCAACGATATGTCCGACCGCGAGTTTGTGACGGCGCTCTCCAACAGCGTGGTCAATAACGTGGCGACCAAGTATTCGAGCCAGCCCCAGTATCATGAGGGCTGGAAGAACCGCTACCGCAACGAGCTAAAGGACTGCTTGGTTTATATCGCTGAGGACGAGGCAGCCGCTGCGACGCCCGTGCAGCCCGAGCCTACGCCGGCGCCCTCGCCGACACCTGATTCGAATGACGACTCGAGTGACGATGCCAACGATGACAGGATGGATGCGCCCTCGACCGATGCTGACGGTAATGGCTCTGCTGGTGGCACTACCAACGACGGCTCTACCTCGAACGGCTCCGATTCGAACGGCTCTGCTGCGGGCGATTCGTCTTCAAGCTCTGCCGGCAATACGGACAGCGACGCTTCTGGTTCGACCGACGCTGGCACCTCTAACTCATCCACCGGCTCGAGCGATTCGTCCGTTGACACCGGCTCTAACAACGGCTCCGGCTCTGACGCAACCCCTGATTCCGACGCTTCCAAGGACGACTCGAATAAGGCGCCGGACGCTCCCGTTGCTTCGCCGGACAAGAAGCCTTCTTTCTCCGTGCAACTTGGTTCTACGCTGGGCTCTTCGCTGATGGCTGGCGTCAATAATGGCTCGACCCAGAACAAGGACAATTCTGATCAGGTTTCCACGGAAAAGACCGAGGCCGCAAAGGGCGACTCCAAGGACAAGGCTTCCGAGAAGATCGAATCCGATAAGGGTTCTAGCTCTGAGGAGAAGGGCGACGAGTCCGAACAGAAGAAGGACGAGGGTAAGAAGTCTGAATCTGAGGGGAAGGACAAAAACAAGGACAAGACCGAGGACGGAAAGCAGCAGGGCGAGGACAGCAGTAAGGGCAACACCGACAAACAGAACCAGGAGCAAAATGACTCCAAGACGGTGACCACTACAACCACCACTACAACGACTAAGACTTCGGGCGGTAATATGCCCAAGACGGGCGACCTTATCGTTATGGCGAGCCTTGCCAGCGCGAGCTTGGCCACACTGGGCGCTACGTCTATCGTAAGTGGTAAGCATAAGCTCGATCAGCAGAAGAAGGCTTCTGGGGAGGACGGCTCGGAGGAGTAGCCTCTCGGTTGCCAGATAACTAAAGGGTCGGGACGGGGTCCGGTGCGAATGCGTCGGGCCCCGTTTTGTTGTGCAACGATTAGTTGTGCCCCCTCATACCTCTTGTTGCTACCGTTGCCCGATATGTTTGCGCGGCGACATCGGTACGCGCGAGGCGGTCATTACAATTGGCATCGTGTTGCGATTTAGGGGGAACGTTTTGGTGTCTGAACAGACAAATAATGGTTGTGCTGACGGCTTTGGCGTGCGTTTGATCGGCTGTGCCGACGATGCGGCTTTGCCCATTGGCGTGCACGACTATGCGGAGGCTCTTGGTTGCTGCATGCTGGTTGACAAGACCATGTTTATTGCCGATGTGTTGGACTGCGACGCGTCCGTTGTGGTGTGCTGTCGACCCGAGGGTTTTGGCAAGAGCATGAACTTATCGATGCTCAGGGCTTTTCTGGAGCGTCCAGCGGTCGGTCGCTCTGGTCAGCGTTTGTTTGCCGATGCTCAGATTTGGGATGCGGACGGCGGGCGCTATCGGGATGAGCATGCTTGCTATCCGGTGATATCGCTGGACTTTTCTGGCGCTGCGAGGCGTGGCCCCGCTGTTGCCAGCGTCGTGCGCGATGCCCTTTCGGGCGAGTGCGCTCGCTGGTTGGCGCTCTTGGAGGCTCCGGATTTAGCTCGAGATAAGGTGCGTCACATCGAACGCGTCGCGCGTGGCGTGGCGAGCGCGGACGAGGTTGACTCGGTGCTCGGTGTGCTCATTGAGCTGCTGGAGATGGCCTGCGATGAACAGGTTGTATTGCTCGTTGATGGGTACGATGCGGCGTGGTTGGGCCGTGCGAGCGCGAGGGACGCTTCCGACGCCGATCCGGCAGGGCTATTCGATCGCGTGCTGTTCGACGCCATTGCCACTGCGCGCGATTCGTTGCGGCTGACGTGTTTGATGGGGGAGCGTCCCAGTCCTGTCGAAGCGGCGCTTTCTTCGCGCAGTTGCTCGTATTGTCTGTCGACGCCGCTTTCGACGTGGTGTGACCGTTGGTTCGGCTTTTCGGATGCCGAGGTCGAGGCTCTTTTGAATCATGTTGGACGCGAGGAATACCTGGATGATGCGCGTGAATGGCTCGAGGGATATCGGTTTGGTAGGGCCTATTGCTCGAGTCCAGAGCGTGTGATCGGTTTTCTGGGCCGAGGCTGCACGGCGCCTGTGCGTGCCGATCTGTATGGATATGCCGATTGCCTGAGTAGGGTAGTTGCCGGGTGGAATCTCGAGCGTCTTTCGGACTTGTTCGATTTGCTCGAGGCCCATGGGTGCGCTGAGGTCCCGCTTTGTTTGGGCACTGCAGAGCCAGATGTCTCGCCTGACGATGGCATGTGGACAGCGCTATATCTGTCCGGTTTTCTCACGACGGATATGACTGAGGAGCCAGAGCATGGCGATCGCCTCCGTGCTTTGCGATTGCCCAATAACGAGCTTCGTCAGGCCTTGCGTCTAGTGATTATTGAGTGGTTTGAGTGCGCTGCAGAAGACAATCGAGACGTCGATGCGTTTCGCGACGGGCTGTGCCATGGGAACGAGGATACCGTGAGGCGGGCGCTAAGCCGCATCTTGGGAGATGCGGGAATCGGTGCGACCGACCCAGATACACCGCTGCCATATCACCTACTCTTGCAAGGACTCTGCTTTGGATTGCCGGGCTATGCCAATCCTGCTTCGAGGCGAAAGTGTGGCGCGGATCGCTGGGACATCCAGGTTTTTCCTACGGGCGCCGTGTTCGACATAGCCGATACGATCGGTATGCTCGATGAACGTCCGCTGATAACGATCAACATGATGTATGACCCCGGTGTGGATGCGCTGGGCCTGGAATTGCTGGCCGTGCAGGCGCTGCTCGACATAGAGCGCGACGGCATCGACGAAATCCGTGTGCCGCGACCCGGCGTGGGTCGCATGCGCTGGGGATTCGGGTTTGACGGGCAGCGTGTGGCAGCGGTGTGCCAGCGGCTTTAAGCGCCGGGGTGTTTCCGGCTTCCGTTACTCGGTGTCCTTCAGGGGCGGCATGGGCTTCCAGTTGGGATCCTTAACGATCTTGCGGGCGTCCTTCATGCCACGGCGCAGCGCCGGAATACCGGTCTTAAAGCACTTGTCAACGGCGGCCAGGCGAATGAATTCCTTGCAGAAGGTCGCGGCGTTGCCCAGACGGAACAGCACGGGGTGGTAGTCGCCGTAGATCTGCATGTAGCGTGCCAGATAGCCGCGGTTGCGCATGATGTAGTAGCGGTTGGTGTCGCTCGTAGAGTTGAGCTGGCGCTTGCCGGCAATGTCCCAATTAGAGACGGCTCGGGCGCGCTTGAGTACAACGTCGGCAACAACGGCGGCGGGGAAGTGCTGGCTGGCTACATAGCCGTAGCAGGCATCGTCGCCGTAGATGAAGAATCGCGCATCGGGCAGGCCGATCTTGTCGACCACGCGGCGCGAGAACATGCCGCCCTCAAAGCACAGCTGGTTCATGGCGCGGTAGCCCTCGGGGCCCAAGTCCCACTTGGCGACAGGGTTGGGAATGCCGAGTGAAAGGATGAGTTGGTACTGCCAAAAGAAAGCGCCGCCGTCAAAGTCTAGGCGCGAACCCTGGATGACGTCGTAGCGGTCGGTCCACTTGGCAAGACGCTCGATGCCTTCGGGGATGACGAGCACGTCGTCGTCCATCACCCAGAACCACTGGGCGCCCAGGTCGTAGGCGCATTTAGTACCGGCGGAGAAGCCGCCCGCACCGCCGCCGTTTTCGAGCTGCGGGGCGTAGATGACACGGTCGGTGCCGCCTTGCGCGTCGGGCTGCTCGGTGTCGATGCCCCACAGGTTGGCCAGGCGCTCGTTAAATGCGGCGCACATGGCCTCGGTCTCGCGCGAATTCTCGTTATCGACAATCACGATGCGCCAGGGCGTTGCCGTGAGCTCGGTCATGGAGTCGAACAAGTTGGCCAGAAGTTCCTGGCGCTTGTACGTAACGACGACGATGGCGAGCTTGTCGATGGGGGCGGGAAGGGTTGAAGGCATGGGGCAATATATCCTTTCACGCGCGGCGGGCGAGTGCTGCGCGGAAGCTATCGAATACGTCCTTGAGACTGTCCTATTGTAAAGGCTCGGCGCACCTTGACGGCAAGCTTTGAATAAAACGCAGGAACCTGCCACGGCTGTAGCGGCTTTAGCGTCTTACGGCAGCGTGTCTATTGCCGCTTGGGCTTGCGAGCGATAAGGCTTCTAGCTGCGTCGATGGTGAGAAGTGTCAGGGCAAAGACGATGCTAATGACGGTACCCGTGACGATACATATAACTGCCGGGCTGTTTTGGCTGACCAGTATGTTTGCGAGCAACGTATTGAAGACGGGACGCCACAGGCTACTGGTGAGCGACTGCATCACATAGAAACCGAGCGTGGCGGTCGATAAGGTGACGATGGCACCTGCAGTCCGCGGATTGCCTGAGGCGCTGCGTCGGGTTGCCGCAAAGAGCAAGAAGGCGGTAGCGAGGGCAAACGAGATCAGCGAGGTCGATTTGTAGGAGAGAGTTGCTATCGCCGTGAGGTTGTCGGTGAAGGAGAGTGCTCCTTCCAGGATGATGGTGAGCACCAAAACCGTTACGAGCGAGCGCATCCCCAAGGCGCCCGCCCTGTCCGAATCCATGACATCAGTAACGTCGCGGAGCAGTCCGCCGATCAAAAACGCGATAACGTACGTGACGGCGCTCATGAACTTTTGGAGCCAAGAAAACTCGCCGGCGCTTGTCGTACTCATAGGGGCTAAATACCCGTTAACAACAAATGCGAGGATGCCAACGGCGATGACCGTCGTCTTGTAGGTTTTCTGGGGGAGTCGACTCTTAGCCAGTCCAAACCATGTCGCCATGAAGACCGTGGCGGCATAGACCCAGATAAACTCAAGGCCTAGCGTGTACCAGTAATGCGTATTGAGGGTAACATCGGGAATGGGTGAGACGACCGTGGCCCACGCGAGCGCCACGAGGCAATAAAACGCAGTGGGCAAGATGACCTTGCCCAGGCGCTGCGCCGTCCGTTGCATTTGCGACTTCCACGTTGCTCCACCGTCCCAAGCACGCGCGGCCGAAGCGATGAGAAAATAGTCCGAGATCATAAAGAAGACCTCGTTGGCCCAGCAGTCAAGCAAGTTAATAAAACCGAGTACGCCGGAATAGGGGAACATCGCAAGTGGGGCATATTCCACGGCGCCGACGCAGACGGCTTGGAAGGTCCACTGAAAGGTGTGGAACACCGCGATGCCGACGACCGCGACCAAACGCAAGGCTTCGATGGGTATGTTGCGTGCGGCTTTGGGCTGCATGACTTCCTTTCGCTTCGGTTCGCCTCTGCGGGCTCCATAGATTATATAAACGCCCGCGGGCGGGACGACCCTTTGATACCATTAACGGCAGGTAATTCCTAAGGAGCACATTTGTCTACTAATTTCTCTGGCAGCCCTGTCCTGTCGCTGCTTATTCCCATCTACAACGTTGAGCGCTACCTGCGCGAGTGTCTCGATTCCGCCGTGGCGCAGACACTCAAGGATATTGAGATCATCTGCATTAACGACGGGTCGACCGACAACTCTCCGGCGATAATCCGCGAGTATATGCAGCGCGACACGCGCGTGAAGATGATCGACAAGGCCAACAGCGGCTACGGCGACTCGATGAACCGCGGGCTCGATATGGCGCGCGGCAAGTACGTGGGCATTCTGGAGTCCGATGACTTTATGGCGCCCGGCGCACTCGAAAAGCTTGTCTCGGCCGCCGATAGCAATAATGCCGACTTCGCGAAGGCGAACTTTGATTTCTACTGGTCCAAGCCCGAGGAGCGCCGTTCGCTGCACGAGATGTTTAAGGCCAAGGACTGCGGCAAGCCGGTGCACCCGAGCGACACGACGCGGTTCTTTAAGCAAAAGCCGTCGATTTGGTCGGCCGTGTACCGTCGCGATTTTCTTGAGCGCAACGGCATCAAGTTCCTGCCGACTCCGGGGGCATCCTTTCAGGACACGTCATTCGCCTTTAAGGTGATCGCGTGCGCCGATAAGGCTATTTACCTGCACGATGCCGTGTTGTCGTATCGCCAGGACAACGAGAATTCCTCGGTCAATTCTTCGGCTAAGGTCTTTTGCGTCAATACCGAGTATGCCGAGATTGAGCGTTGGATTCGAGAGGATTATGCCCGCGACCACGCAAGCGGCGATGTCGCGCGCATGCTCAAGTTCAATCAGCTCATTAAGTACGATTCGTACATGTGGAACTACGTGCGCCTGGCGCCTAAGTTCTATAAGGAGTTCCTGGCGCAGATGGCCAAGGAATTTCAGGCGGCCTTGGACGCGGGGGAGTTTTCGCTTGACGATCTTAAGCCGTGGAAGCGCGCGAATCTCGCTGCCATCCTCAAAGATCCTGAGGGCTGGGTTGACGAGCATCCGAGTTTTGCGACGGATGGTGCCTTGGGGCGCGCCAAGTATTACGCCTCGGTTGGAGGCCCAGGCGTGGTTGCTGCCTTCCTCATCGAATCGCTGAGGGGGTAGGTCGACATGGGAGAGACTTTGACCCCCAAAGCGACCATTGTCGTTCCCGTCTACAATTCGTCGCGCTCCATTCAGCGATGCCTCGATTCGCTGCTGGCCCAGTCTGAGCGTTCGATTCAGGTTGTCTGCGTCAACGACGGTTCGACTGATGATTCGTTGAACGTTTTGCGCCAGATTGCGCAGGCCGACGATCGCGTACTGGTGATTGACCAGGAAAACGCGGGCGTCTCGTGTGCTCGAAATGCCGGCATCGATGCCGCCGTGGGCGGGACCGTCTTTTTTGTGGACGCCGACGATTACATCGATGCGCAGACGGTCGGGCGCGTGCTGCATGCCATGGAGTCTGCAGATGCCGAGGCCGCCGTTTTTGGCGGCGTCTGTGAACCTGCCGATGCTGCCCCCAAACGCGTCCAGCAACTCATGAGTCCCAAAGCTGGTATCTTTGGCGCCCGTGATCCCCAACTGCTGTTCCATTCGAATGCGCAGCCCTATGCCTGCCGTGCGGCTTTTTCGCGCGAGCTGCTCAATCGCGAAGGCATTCGCTTCGCCCCCGGTCTGGCTTTGGGCGAGGACGTCGTCTTCCAATTTGCGGCTTATGCGCTTGCCCGCAAGACCGTCGTCATGCCGGACAAGTTCTACCACTACGTGATGGAGAGTGAATCGGCGACGCACGAGTTCAACAGTGCCGAGGCTCGCGCCAAAAAGCTTGACGCCCACATGAGGATGCTCGAGGAGGTCTTGGAGGACTGGGCGGCCTACGATTTTTTGGACCTGTGTCCCGGCGAGCTGATAACTTGGTTTTTGGACCTTATCGTGTTTGATTTGGCGCGCTTGGATTCCGATGACTTCCATCGCGTGGCGGCTCGCGTCAACATGGACCTCGCGACGTTTTTGGGAACGGACTGGGCAGATATGCCTGCCAAGGGCGCCGTTTGCCGTGTTGCCCACAAGCTCGTTGCAGCGATCTCGAGCGTTTCGATGGCAGATGCCACGCTGTTCTATCTTTCGACTCGCGGTCTCAAAGCCTGCCTGGAGCGCTTTATCTAATTCCAAGCGCTGCCGCCCGCCGCAACTCGGCTGCTAAAATAACCCTGTTACACGCTATTCAACAGGAGGTTCTCTTGCAGAACTCTGATACCCCTAAAGTTTCGCTGCTTGTTCCCATTTGCAATGTCGAACGCTACCTGCGCGAGTGCCTCGATTCCGCCGTGGCGCAGACGCTCGAGGACATCGAGATCATCTGCATCAACGACGGCTCCACCGATAGCTCGCCAGATATCATCCGCGAGTACATGGAGCGCGACCCCCGTGTAAAGATGATCGACAAAGCCAACAGCGGCTACGGCGACTCGATGAACCGCGGCCTGGAGATGGCGCGCGGTGAGTACGTGGGCATCCTTGAGTCCGACGACTTTATGTTTGAGGATTCGCTCCAAAAGCTGGTCGCCAAGGCCGATGCTGAGCATGCCGATGTGGTGAAGGGCGACTTTTACCTGTATTGGTCCACGCCCAGCGAGCGCCGTGAGCTGTTTGGGATCATCGACGAGCATATGACGGGCGCCGCGTATCGCCCTGTCGATCGCCCGGGCATCTTCTACCGCAAACCTTCCATTTGGTCGGCTATCTATCGGCGCGAGTTCCTCAACGACAATCAGATTCGGTTCCTACCCACGCCGGGTGCCTCGTATCAGGACGCAGGCTTTAACTTTAAGGTTTGGGCTTGCGCCGAGCGCGCCGTGTTTATTGCGGACCCCATTTTGTGCTATCGCCAGGATAACGAGAAGAGCTCCGTTAATTCGCCCAACAAGGTGTTTTGCGTATGCGACGAATATGCCGAGATGCAGCGCTTTTTGGATGAGCGTCCCGAGCTCAAGGCTCAGCTCCAGGGGATTTTAATGCGCATGAAGGTCGATACGTATCGTTGGAATGACGAGCGTTTGGTCGATGAGCTGCGCGAGCAGTTTTGGCAGAAGGCCTCGCCCGAGCTCAAGGCCGATTGGGATGCTGGTCGCTTTGATCTGTCGCTGTTCGACCCGCGTGGCGAGACCGACTTGCGCCTGATGGTCAAGTCGCCCCGTGCCTATATCGATTCGCGCTTTGACTTTAAGAAGCCTGGCAAGCTCAATACGTTTAAGCATTACTTTAAGATAGGCGGTCTGCCGCTGGTCTGGCGTGTGCTGACGTATCAGCGCACCTACGGCGACAACCCGCACCCCGATGACGTTCCGGTCGCACGGTAGGAGCACTTGACTATGGCTACCCCCAAGATTTCCGTTGTCGTTCCCATCTATAAAGTGGAGGAGTGCCTGACCTGGTGCCTGGACTCCCTGCTTGCGCAGGACATGCCCGATTGGGAGGGCGTGCTGGTCAACGATGGCTCGCCGGACGGCTCGCGCGATATTGCGGTTGCCTATTGCGAAAAGGACGCGCGCTTTACGCTGGTTGATAAGGAGAACGGCGGCCTGTCGAGTGCGCGTAATGCAGGCATCGCCGCGTCCACGGCGCCTATCGTCGCGTTCTTGGATTCCGACGACCGCTTTACGCCCGATGCATGCCGAGTGATCGTCGATGCCTTTGAGCGCGAGGACTGCGACGTTTTGACCTTTGGCGCGAATCCGTATCCGCTCGAGGCGGGGTATCCGTGGCTTAACTATGTGCTGAGCCCGCGCGATGTGTCGTTTGAAGGCTATAGCTCCGACCTACTGTTTAAGGAAGCATCTCGCCCGTTTGCATGGCGCACCGCCTGCAAGCGTGAGTTTTTGCTGGGCAACGGGATCGTGTTCGACGAAACCGTTAAGTATGGCGAGGACCAGGTCTTCGATTTTGCCGTGTACGGTCGTTCGCACAAGACCGCGCTTATCTCGAACAAGCTGTATGATTACCGCGTGGCGCGCAAGGGTTCGCTCATGGACACCATGCGCTACGACGACGAGACGCGTCTGCTGGAGCACGTGAAGATTTACTCCGCGGTGCTGGCTGACTGGCAGCGCGACGGTCTTGATGTCCAACATGCCGATGACCTGGCATATTTCCTCTGCGATCTGGTGCTGTACGATGCGCTCAGGTTGCTGGGCTCGGACTGCGGCAAGGTGTTTGCTGCCGTTTCCGTGGCGCTTGCCGGTTCTGCCGTGGGCAACGATGCCGCGCTCGCGCAATGTGCCCCGTCTGTTGCCGCTATGGTGCGTGCGGCGCTTGCCAGCAAGGCCCCCAATGCCCGTGCGTGCAAAAAGCTCATGTTCGATTACGACGTCTTGAGGTTTGGGCGCCTGGGTGCCTGCAAACGCATGGCAGCGAACGCCCTGGGAAAGCGAGAAGTGTAGATGAGTATCAAGCGTTTGGCACTTTGCCGCAGTCAGGGCCGTCTGTTTGTGCTGCTTCGTTTTGCCGGTCAGGATGTCGTCGCGCTTATTGAGCGGGAGGGTTCTCGGTCGTTTGCCCATGCGACGACGAGCGGTTCTTGTGTGCCGTCGCTAGTGCTCCCGGTCGATCATGGCCGTGTGCTGGCGCTTTGCCCTTCCGTTTCCGATTACGAGCGCGAGCTCGCTGTCTTGGTGCTTCCGTTTTTGGATGGCTCGTCGATGAATGTCGTTTTTGCATCCGGTGGCCAGAGGCTGGGCTCCATTCGCCTCGATAGCCGCGTGGCCAAGCTGGAATCCAAGATTAACTACAAAGCAAAGCCTGCGCTGTGTGCGCTTATCCGCGATGCGCAGCGTGGCGAACACTGCGGCCGCTACGAGATCGATGCCATTCGCTATTTGCCGGCAGACGCCGGCGCGGTGTGGCGCTATGAGGTTACTTGGGCGGGAGAACCCCAGTGCGTACCTGAGCTCCAGATCTTCGATACGCATATGAATGTCATCGATGCCACCGTGCATGTGTTTGAATCGCAGGCCGATGTGCCGCAGCGCAACGGTTGCCGCGTCAATAAAACGTATCTGAGCGTAGAGATGCCTCAGGATATACGGGATTTTGTCGCGATTGCGAGTGATCCCACAGAGCAGATTCAGAGCGGTTTTTGCGCCATGGATGGTCGCCTGTACAACGGCATGGTCAACGACAGTTGGAACCGCATGAAGGACGCGCGTGCAGACGACGCAGCTTATCGACGTTGGTTTGAGCAGCATCGCGCAAAGCCGGCCGATTTGGCGTGCCAGCGTGTCGCTTCGGCGGCCTTTGCCTATAGACCGCTCGTGAGCATTGTGGTGCCGTGCTACAAGACAGATCGGGTCTACCTGCGCGAGCTGCTGGACTCGGTGCTAGCTCAGAGCTATGACAACTGGGAATTGCTGCTTATGGACGCCTCGCCCGAATGGGATGCGGTGGACAATCTTGCGGCTGCCGCCAATGACGAGCGGGTTCGTCGTATTGAGCTGCCTGGCAACGGCGGCATTGTGCTCAACACCAACGCTGGTATTCAGCAGGCGACTGGAGACTACATCGCGTTCTTGGACCATGACGACATTCTGGAACCGGACGCGTTATTCCAGTATGTTTCCGCGCTGAACAAGGCTGCCGAGGGCGAGCGTCCCCAGGTCCTGTTCTGCGACGAGGACATGTTCCAGAAAACGGGGGAGTGGGGCCAGCCGGTCTTTAAGACCAAACTCAACGTTGACCTGCTCTATAGCCATAACTGCGTGACGCATTTCCTGATGGTGGAGAAGGCGCTTATCGATCGCATTGGCATGTCGCCGGAAGACGTCGCGGGCGCCCAGGATTATGACCTGACGCTTCGCTGCCTTGCAGCCGGCGCGCGCTTTGAGCACGTTGCGCATGTGCTGTATCACTGGCGCGTGCATCCGGGTTCCACCGCCGATGGCTCTGCCGATAGCAAGCCGTATGCCATTGAAGCGGGTCGTCTTGCGCTGCAGCGCCACTTTAACGCGCTGGGCGTTCACGGAACGGTCGAGGAGACCGAGACGCCGTTTGTCTACCGCATGCGCTATGCGCTGCCGGAGCCTGCGCCGCTGGTGAGTATTGTGATTCCCACCAAGGACCACGTTGAGACGCTCGATGCCTGTGTGATGTCGATCGCCCAGAAGGCCACGTATACCAACTACGAGATTGTCTTGGCGGAGAACAACAGCGAAGCCCCGGAGACGTTTGCGTATTACGAAACCCTGCCGGAACGCGTGACTGCGGCATCCGAAGGCAAGGGCAGCGCGCGCGTTGTGTACTGGCCGGGCGAGTTCAATTACTCCCAGATCATCAATTTTGGCGTTGAACATGCCAAGGGCGACTATCTGCTGCTGTTGAACAACGATACCGAGGTTATAAGCCCGGACTTTATCGAAGAGATGATGGGCTATCTGCAGTGTCCCGATGCGGGCGTGGTGGGCGCCAAACTCTACTTTGCCGACCATCTGGTGCAACATGCTGGCATTTTGGTTGGCGTGCGTGGCGCACTTGCCCATGCCAACCAAGACTTCTCGGCAAAGCGCGAGGGCTATCTTGCCCGTGCTGTGCGCCCGGGCAACTTTAGCGCCGTGACGGGTGCCTGCCAGATGGTGCGACGCGACGTATTTGAGCAGGTCGGGGGCTATAACGAGGAATTCGCCGTCGGTTTTAACGACGCAGACTTTTGCCTGCGCGTGTGGGAGGCAGGCTACCGCACCATCTTTACGCCCTATGCCGAGCTGTACCACTACGAGTTCACCTCGCGCGGCAGGGAAGAGGCCAACGAGGAAAAACTGCGCCGCTGGAAGCGCGAGCAAGCGCTGTTCATGCAGCGCTGGCCAGAGTTCTTCTTGACGGGCGATTCATGGTTGGGGCCGAACTTGTCCTCCGACAGTGAGTACTTCTCGTTTTAGTGCGAAGTAATGCCAAGTTCCGGCAAAGTATCCTCAAGAGCTGCAAGGGCGGTGGGGTTCAAGTACTCCTCGTTCAAGCAGCTCTTGTCATATCGAAAACGTGCCTCAAGATTTTTACAGGTGGTTGTATTAAAACGGTTCGCTCATGCGCTCAGTTTGCCTTAGAAGCTATTTGGCGTAACGGTTGGGGTTCGGCGACTCATATTTAAATTGCAGTCACAAAGACACCTTTTATCGATTTCCCGTTGAAATACTGAATTGATAGTTTAAAAATAACTTAAGAGAGCCTTAAATCTCGGAGAAAGGATGTCGTATGAAAAACCTTCGAGAAAGATGGCACGGACTAACAGTGCTGGGAGTTGTTGCATTTGCTGCTGCCTGCATGACGGTTGCCCCGGCGCCCTCATTTGCTGATATTGCTGGCGGTGGCGGAGGCGGTGGACCGATTACGGAATGGTGTTCCGACGGTCGTCCGAAGACTGGACTCGTTCGGTGCGAGGACGGCAACCTTCGCTATTTCGATCCCGAAACTGGCGCCATGGTCACGAACCAGTGGCATAACGAATACGAAGCTGTCTGGTACTATTTTGGCGCTGACGGGACCGCGGTGTCGGGCTGGCAGTCTATCGGTGGGGACAAGTATTACTTCTATCCCGAAAACCATGATATGGCATACGGCCGAGTTCAGATTGACGGCAAGAACTACTTCCTGAACACCCCTGGTGCCAACGCCGATGGCCGCATGCAGCATAGTGGCTGGTTCTACGACTCCATCTACGGAAAGTGGTCCTATGCGACCTCCGACGGTGAGCTATTGACCGGTTGGCATAATCTCGGCGGGGCTTGGTACTATTTCAACGAATCTGGGGTCATGCTGACTGGCTGGATCAACGATTCGGGTACCTGGTACTACACTAATGCCTCCGGTGCGATGGTCACTGGCTGGCTCAACATCGGCGGTACGTGGTTCTACCTCGACGGCTCGGGCGCCATGGTCGCTAACAGCTGGCGCAGCCTCGGCGGCTCCTGGTACTGGTTCGGCGACTCCGGTGCAATGGCCACTGGCTGGTTCTTGGCAGGCGGCTCTTGGTACTATGCGAGCGGTTCGGGCGCCATGGCAACCGGCTGGCTCAGCAATGGCGGCACGTGGTATTGGCTCGGAGGTTCGGGCGCTATGGCCTCTAACTCTTGGGCTAACGTTGGTGGAGTTTGGTACTGGTTCGACGATTCCGGCGCGATGGTTACCGGCTGGCGTCAGGTCGGCGGCGCCTGGTACTACTTTAGCGGTTCCGGCGCTATGGCCCACGACGCCTGGGTCGGCGACTACTACCTCCAGTCTTCCGGTGCCATGGCTACGAATGCCTGGGTTGGCTCCTACTATGTCGGCGAGGACGGCAAGTGGATTCCGGGCTATGGTTTAGTTTGGTATAAGAGCGGTAGCCATGTTTACCATACGCATAAGTGCCGTACCGTTGGCAAGGACGCAAAGGGCTATTCGCAGATCTCTATCCAGGAGGCCCAGAGGCGTGGCGCTTCACGAGAGTGCAAAAACTGCCAGCAAATTGGCTAGTACATTACTGAGCTAGTTTTGATTGAGGCCCCGTTGCCCTGAGGTGACGGGGCCACTGCGTGATTGGATACTGTGCTGCTATGAAGAAATGGTCATTCGGGGTGCTGGTCTTTTCGGGCCTTGTTTCTTTGGGGCTCCTTTTGGGTTCGCCCTCGATGTTATACGCCCTTGATTCGAATAACACTGACGAAGGTCCCGCATCTAACGTTGCTATTGCTTCTGTCGAGTCAGGCGTTGATGCTCAGCGCGAATCGACCTTCGCTGTCGAGCAGAACTCTCAGGTGGATAATGAGACCCCTTCCGAGGTTTCGAATCAAATTATTTGGCATCAGGGGTGGATATCACCCGAAGAAGGGGCTGGTTTTTGGCGTTGGGGCTTGTCCGACGGAACAATCGCTGTTTCTTCTTGGAGACATATAGACGGTAGCTGGTACTGGTTCGACGACGAAGGTCGAATGGCTCAGGATGGGTTGGTTCAAGTCGGGGGTGCGACGTATGCCTTCTCCTCTTCGGGCGCAATGCGTGTCGGCTGGTACCTAGATTCTACGGGCTCCACTTCTGCTTGGCGTTATTTCTCCGGTTCTGGCGCCATGGTAAAAGGCTGGCTTTCAGACGGCAGCAACTGGTATTGGCTGGATGATGAGGGCAAGATGGTCCACGATGCGATGCTGCAGATTGGGGGAGCCACGTATGGATTCTCTTCTTCTGGTGCAATGCTTATCGGATGGCATCTTGATGCTTCTGTCTGGCATTATTTTTCCGGCTCTGGCGCTCTGGTAAAGGGCTGGCTCTCGGATGGGGGTCGTTGGTACTGGCTTGATCCTGCAGACGGTTCTATGGCCACCGGGCTGAATGAATGCAATGGCACCTCTTATATCTTTAACAGTTCAGGGGCCATGCTATCCTCCCAGTGGGCACTTATTGACAACAACTGGTATTACGCTGACTCCAACGGCTTACTGCATGGAGGTTGGTTACTTCTAGGGAATTCTTGGTATTACCTGGATCCAGGAAGCCATATTATGCTCACGGGCTTTGTGCAAGTGGGCTCGTCCACCTATTTCCTTACGAGCTCAGGTGCCATGGCAACAGGCTGGGCACTTGCTGATGGTACTTGGTATTACGCCGCATCAAACGGAGCTATTCAACGAGGGCGATGGATAAAGTCCGGAAGCGCCTGGTATTACCTTGATGATGTATCCGGCGCAATGCGTACTGGTGAATTTGCGGTAGGAAGCAAGCGCTATTTTTCTTATGATTCCGGTGCAATGGCATCTTCGTGCTGGATCAACTTGAACGATGGTATGGCATGGGCGAATTCGTCTGGAGCACTGAGCGAGCCGTTGCCTACTTCATCTGATGGATCTCCTGTAGTCGCTGATCGTACTGACTCGTCTTCATTGCCAGGTGTGATTCATATTGGAGATGCGGTTTTCTATGCGGATGCGAATGGTGTCGTTAACGTGGCGTCTGGTTGGATTATGTCGAAAGACGCTTCTGACGAAAGTGGCAATACTTGGTACTACGCATCTTCCAATGGTGTCCTTAAGTCTGGTTGGCAATATGTTAACGGTGCGTGGTATTGGATGGATCCTTCCACCTACAAGATGAAGACCGGATGGCTCAATGACCGCGGCACGTGGTACTGGCTTCAGCCTTCGGGCGCTATGTTTGCTAACGGGTGGCTGAAAATCGATGGCGTAGACTACTACTTCAACGCAAGTGGTGCATGGTTGAATACGTCTGGTTCTGTTTTGGGGGTTAATAGGTCCAGCCTGGTCAATTGGCTTATGAGCCACGAAAATGACGGCTATTACCGTGGAACACGCTACGATACGCATCTTAGCCAAGAAACATGCATGTATCCAAAGGGTGATCCTCGTTGGGATGGGTATACCGGTATGAACTGCGGCGGATTTGTATCGCATGCGTATATGAAAGCGGGCGGTAATTTAGCTCCCATTGCCGCCGAGCAGAGCCATTCCCCTTGGAGTGGAGGTCCCGGAAGGGGCGGCTGCGTTAACGCTTATCGTTGGTACGGCTACGCTATCGATACGTGCGCGAACGTGACTTATTTCAACTCTATTGATGAGTTGTTGCGTAGTGGTTTGGCTCGTAAGGGGGACATTGTGTTCTTCAATCCTTACAACCCATATGCGGACGATAGCCACATTGGCTTTTTCTGGGGCAATTCGCCGAGCGAAAATTTGTTCTGGCATAGTGATGGTTATGGAAATCGCATCTCCGGTTTGACTGCTTTGGGCCCATCGAAAGTAATCTTGATTCGTTAGAATTCCGAGTTGTAGGGGACTCTCTGGGCCCCCTGCCTTTTTGACATCTAGTTTGAAAGCTAACTGATGTCGGCATTCTTTGGGCAAAGAGTAGGGACCAGGAGTCCTTGGTTTCACCCTGCTGGGAAGTTCTTGTTTACATTGTGGTATTGCGTGCAGTTATTTGTCGTCCTAGATGGCGCCTTGTCCAGTTGGATGTTCGGAAATCTGTTAGCGTCGGAATAATTTAGCCAAATATAGTCGGCCGAGATTGACCAATCCCGGCCGACCCATTTTAGCCAACACGCCCGCATCTATGACTTTCCTATCGCTTCCCTACATCCCCTCGGGCTGGATCCCCCTCACCTTCACCGC
>OFMA01001174.1_pt1 | contig 17624 bp, 6 predicted proteins | sample 1541011 | NCBI WGS metagenome assembly OFMA01 (sample SAMN04209225, study PRJEB22552) | human gut metagenome | biome: gut; material: feces | host: Homo sapiens | place: USA: Oklahoma
TTGCAACTGTTCGCCTACGCCGCGCTGGCTGTAAATCAATCCCAGCAGCTGCTGCTGGAAACCGATATCCGCTTTCGGGCTCATCAGCACTTGGAGATGATTGCGATTGTCGGCAATGTACTGGCAGATGCGCTCAATAACATGCTCGATGCCGGCAGGATCTGGCTGGGCGAGTAGCTGTTCGAGTGCGGTGGTGACCCAGGCCATGGTTTCGTCTTCAATGTCGTGCAGCAGTTCCTCGATGCTCGCATAATGCGCGTAAAACGTGGAACGATTCACATCGGCCCGCTCGCACAACGCTTTAACGGTGATGGAGCCGAGCGGCTGATTGCGCAGCAACTCGATAAGCGCGTCCTGCATGGCACGTCTCGTGTAGCGGGTGCGGCGGCTTTCCGTCAATTCTTTGGCCATGGCCTTCTCCCCAAATTCCGACAACCCACAATCCAACTGTTGGTTGCAGAACCGACACAGTGTTGTTTTACTTGAGTATAGCAGGAAGTTTTGGCGGGGCCTATGGGGCTAGGTGGCTGCCACGAGCGCGTTGGAGGTGTGCGATGGCGTATATCGAATTCGACCATGTGGTCAAGGAATATCCTTCTGGTAGCAGTGTGATTCGCGCGCTCGACGAGGCCAGCTTTACCGCCGAACAAGGCGAATTAAGCGTGATTCTGGGACAGTCCGGTGCCGGCAAAACCACGGCATTGAACATTCTGGGCGGCATGGATACCGCCACAACCGGCCGCGTAGTGGTCGGCGGGCGCGATATTACGGGCCTGCGGAAAAAGGGACTGGTGACCTACCGGCGCAACGATATCGGCTTCGTCTTCCAGTTCTACAATCTGGTGCCTAACCTTACCGCGCTCGAAAACGTGGAGCTCGCCTCGCAAATCTGCCCTGACCATTTCGATCCAGAGGAAACGCTGCGCAAAGTCGGACTGGGGGAGAGGGTGGACAACTTCCCCGCGCAACTGTCCGGCGGCGAACAACAGCGTGTATCCATCGCCCGCGCGATTGCCAAAAAGCCGAAGCTGTTGTTGTGCGATGAGCCGACCGGTGCGCTCGATTACGAGACCGGCAAGGAAGTGTTGCAGTTGCTGCAGGATATTTGCCAAACACAAGGCATGACCGTAATGATCATCACGCATAATTCCGCGCTTGCACCGATGGCTCACAAAGTGATTCGCTTCCGCTCCGGCAAGGTGACCAGCGAGGAGGTCAACGCAACGCCGCGGCCCATCGCCGATATCGAATGGTAGGTGATTGGCGATGCTCACTGCAAGACACTCTGTGAAACGCCCCGTGAAACAAGCGAGGCGATTCGTGAAACAACCTGTGAAACATTCTGTGAAACGGCGGAACCTCGACGATAGCGGCGGTCGAGGAGCGGGCGTTTCTGCGGTATTTGCCAAAGATACGTTGCGTTGCTGGCTGCGCAGCTGGAAGAGGTTCGTCTCGATCGCCGTCATCACGCTGCTTGGCGTGGCCGTGCTGACCGGCATCTACGCCGGATGCCGCGATGCTTTTCTGGCGGCCGGTCGTTTTTACGATCAGCAGGGACTGCATGACCTGCAGGTGCTATCCACATACGGCCTGACCGATGATGATGCAACGGCACTGCGCCGAATCGACGGTGTGCAAACCGTGCAGCCCGAACGTTCTCAGACGGTGACCACGTTGGTGGACGGCACCAAGAAAACCGTGACCATGCAGGAAATCGGTACCGAAGGGCTTGATCAGCCGTACCTGCAACAAGGCAAACTGCCGAACAAGGCCGGCGAAGTGGCGGTTACGCAGCAATTCCTGAACGATAGCGGACTCAAGATTGGCGGCACCATTACTGTGACGCCACAAGACACCTCTTCATCCGTCATATCGGTAGCGGCCACGGAGACTGACGATTCCAATAATGCCGATACGGTAGGTGTCGCCGCCAATGCCTCGGCATCCGATGCGAAGTCCGCCGCCAATACGGACGCCGACGCCGAGCAATCCCCGCAGTTCCCCACGAAACTCACCATCACCGGCGTCGTACTTGACCCGCGCGACCTCAACAATCCAGACGGCTATTCGGGCATGACCTCCTTCCGGTCCACCTCATCCGAGGACTATACGTTCTTTGCACCCAGCGACGGCGTGACCGGCAATATATACACTGCGATATCGGTTGCCGTCACTGGTGCGTCCGATTTTGACACGTTTTCCGATGCCTACGATGAAGCCGTCAAAACCGTGGCCGACCGTATCGAACATCAGATACAGACCACACGCCAGAAAGCCCGTCGTCAACAGATCGTCTCCAGCGCGCAGCGCAAACTGGACGATGCCCAAGACGAGGCCAACGAGCAGCTGGACGAAGCCCAGAAGCAGATCGACGACAACTGGGCCGAGCTGGAAGCCAACGAAACGACATTGCAAGATAGCCGTACCGAATTGGAGAACAACAGGACAACCATTACCGATGGCGAACGGCAGCTCGCCGATGGACGTGCGCAGATTGCATCGGCCCGTCAACAGATCGCGCAAGGTCGCCAGCAGATAGCCGAAGCGCGCACCCAGCTCGAATCGGGCAAAGCGCAGCTCACCTCGGCTCGCAAACAGCTCGATGCGGCGCAAACGGAACTGACTGCCAATCGCACGAAAATCGAACAGGGCATTACCCAAATCGACCAAGGCGTGGCACAAATTGATCAGATGCTGTCCATGATTCAACAGGCCGACAATCTACTGGCGCAACTTGACCCGAATATCGACTTCAACTCACCCACATGGCAGGCCATCAAGCAACTGCTCGCGCGCCTTGGCATTACCCTGCCTGAAGTGCCGTCAATCAGTGAGCTGCGGCAACAGCTGGCCGCCAAGCAAACGGAACTGCAAACGCAGCGAGACAGTCTGACCCAGCAGAAAGCCGATTTGCAGCGCACATTAAACGAAACCATTGCCCCCGCACAATCCACCTTGGACCAGCAGAACGCGCAACTGACCGCCAAGGAACAGGAAGCGGCTGCAGGAGAGGCACAGCTCAATACCAAATCCGCGGAACTCGAAGCGAATGCCGCAACCCTCGAAACCCAGTCGGCGCAACTTGAAGCGCAGGCCGCCCAACTGGCCAGCGGCAAGCAGCAGCTCGAAGAAGGCGAGCGGCAGCTGGAAGAAGGCGAACAACAGCTCGCGGACGGCAAGGCGAAACTGGATGATGCGCAGTCTGAACTCGATGCGAAGCGAAGCGAAGCGGAAAGCGAATTCGCCAAGCAGCAACGGCGCATCGACGATGTGGCCAACGCACGTTGGTATGTGCAGACACGCGCTTCGATCGACGGATTCAGCTCGCTCAAATCAGACGTCAGTTCCATCGAATCCATCGGCCGCGCATTCCCGATTGTGTTCCTGCTGGTCGCCGTGCTCATGAGCCTGACCACCATGACCCGCATGGTCGAGGAAGACCGCGGACTTATCGGCACCTACCTTGGACTCGGCTATGGCGGACTCGCCGTGTCCAGCCGGTATCTGCTGTTCGCGTTGCTCGCCTGCTTGGTCGGCGGCGGCATCGGTCTGCTGGTCGGATTCCTTGGCATCCCGGCATTCCTGCTGGTGGTGATTGAGGGACTGTATATATTGCCCGGTGTGCGACTCGAATACGACTGGTTGTACGGTTCGGCCGGCATCGTGCTGTTCGTGGTCGGCGTGGGCGTGGCCACCGCGCTCGCCTGTCGCGAGGAGATACGGCACACGCCCGCCGCGTTGATGCGGCCGAAGGCACCGAAAGCGGGCGCTCGCATATTGCTGGAGCGGATTCGCCCGGTATGGAGCCGGCTGAACTTCCTCGGCAAAGTCACCGCGCGCAATATCTTCCGATTCAAGTCGCGCTTGATTATGACCGTGGGTGGCGTGGCCGGTTGCACAGCGTTGATTATCTGCGGATTTGCGATTAATGACACCGTCGACACGATTGGCGTCAAACAATACGAGCAGATCTACCAGTACGACCTGATGGTCGTGGCCAATGACGATGACGCCACCGCGATGCGCAAGCAGGTGGCACAAGATGGCCGGGCCACCGAAACGCTGAATCTGCGCGTGGATAGTGGCGAGATGAGCAATGCGGCGCAGGAAAGCGAAACCGTGCAGCTGATGACCGTGCCCAACGATTCGCTGAATATCTTGAACGATATGGTCACGCTGGAACAAGCTGGCGATGATGGATGGTTTGGGCTGCCCAATATCTTCGGCAAAGCGGGTGGCGGCACTGTAGCGCTGGACGATAGTGGTGTGATTGTGGCGAAGTCCGCAGCCAATTCGTTGGATATTCATGCGGGCGACACCGTCACGTTGAGCAATGGCGGCAGCGGGCGGGCCAAGGTGAAGGTTGCGGCGGTGACGCGCAACCTCATCGGCTCTGATGTGTACATCAGTGAGCGACTGTACGACCAGAAGTTTGCGGCCGACGGTGTGACGTCTTCGGCTTCGGGAGATGGCACTGCCTCGACCTTGACGTGGAACGCGATGCTCGCCAAGCTGAAAGGTTCCGAGACCGAACAGGCCGAATATGCGGATCGGTTGGGCGAGGAATCGTCGGTGCTCAAGGCCGTGAGCTGTGCGCATCTGGCCGCCACGTTTAAGTTCGATTTGATGGGTGCCGTGGTGGCGCTGATTGTGGGGCTCGCCGGCGGCCTGGCGCTGGTGGTGCTGTTTACGTTGGCCAATACGAACGTGTCCGAACGCATCCGCGAGATGGCCACACTGAAGGTGCTGGGCTTCTATGACCGCGAGGTGCACAACTACGTGAACCGCGAGATGATGATATTGACCGGTATGGGTGTGGTGGTTGGTCTGCCGCTTGGCAGGTGGATAGGCGGATTACTGACTGCTGCGTTGAATATGCCGTCGCTGTATTTCGAAGTGGAAGTGCACTGGTACAGCTATGCGATTGCCGTGGTGGCGACGCTGGCGTTCGCGCTGCTGGTGCAGCTGTTCACCAACCCAGTGCTCGATCGCGTAGACCCGGTCAGCTCGCTCAAGTCCGTGGAATAGAGGTAGAAGTTCAATTTGGTGTTGATGAATTGAACTTTTTGGCGGAATATTTACAGTATCATCGCATGTATTCTTGAGCTGAGCGGTTTTCGTGACATATTTCGGTGATACAGTTTGAACTTGTTTTGAACGAGTATCGCGTCTGGTGCGTAACAATCGGGCGGCAGAGAAGAGAAATGAAATCAGTATGGCCGATACGAATGTGAATGGTGGTACACAGCAGGCTACGGGCAAACTCAAGTCTGTCGAAAGCCTGGACCAGACCAACGAGATGGAGCGTGGCCTGAGCAATCGCCACGTACAGTTCATCGCCATTGGCGGCACCATCGGCACCGGCCTGTTCCTGGGCTCGGGCAAGTCAATCTCGCTAACCGGCCCCTCGATCATCTTCGTGTACATTCTGGTCGGTGTCATCATGTTCTTCCTGATGCGCGCCATCGGCGAAATGATGTACCGTGACCCCAGCCAGCACACCTTCATCAATTTCATCACCCGTTACCTTGGCAACGGGTGGGGGCATTTCGCCGGCTGGACGTATTGGGCCGCGCTCGTGCTGCTGGGCATGACCGAGATCACGGCCGTCTCCACGTACTTCATCACCTTCTTCGACACGTTCGGCATCGACCTGACCCATTGGAAATGGCTGATCGAGCTGTGTTTCCTGGTGTCGCTGGTCTCCATCAACCTGATTGCCGTCAAGGTGTTCGGCGAGGTGGAATTCTGGTTCTCGATGATCAAGATCACGCTGATTTGCGCGATGATCGCCACCGCCGTGGTCATGATCGTGATCGGCTACCATTACCCAGCCGTGCAGATTCACGGCGTGGACCACGTGAGCCCGGCCGGCCACGCCGGATTCGACAACCTGTTCGCCAACTTCTCGTTCGCGCCGAACGGTTGGATGGCCTTCCTCATGAGCTTCCAGATGGTGTTCTTCGCCTACGAGATGATTGAATTCGTGGGCGTCACCGTCTCCGAGACCAAGAATCCGCGCAAGGTGCTGCCCAAGGCCATCAACGAGATTATCGTGCGCGTGCTCATCTTCTATGTGGGCGCACTGGTGGCCATCATGTGCATTGTGCCGTGGACCTCGTTCAAGCCGAACAAGGACGGCTCCTTCGCATCCCCGTTCATTATGATGTTCCAGTATGCCGGGCTGAATTGGGCGTCTGCGCTGGTGTTCTTCGTGGTGATTACCGCCGCATCTTCCGCGCTGAACTCGCTGCTGTACTCGGCTGGCCGCCACCTGTACCAGCTGTCCGAGGTGTCGCCGAACCCGATGCTGAACAAGCTCGGCAAGGTGTCCGATCGCAAGGTGCCGGCCCGCGCCATCCTGGTGTCCGCGGCGCTGATACTGCTGTCGCCGATCGTCAACGCCATCCCCGGTGTGTCCGGAGCGTTCGTGCTGTTCTCGTCCGCCAGCTCCGCGGTGTTCCTGTTCATCTACATCCTGACGCTGCTGGCGCATCGCAGGTACCGCCGTTCCGCTGATTTCATTCCGGACGGGTTCGTCATGCCCGCGTGGAAGGTGCTCAATACGGTGGCAATCGTGTTCTTCGTGTTCATCTACCTGACGTTGTTCCTTGCGGACGATACGCGCAATTCCGCGATTGCCGGCCTGGTGTGGCTTGTGGGCTTCGGTGGATTCTCTATGCTGCGCGAACGCTACCGTAGCCGCGATTTGAAGGCCGCACTGGAACACAAGGAGTGATTGGACGGGCTGATTGGCTGGCGGCTATTAGTTGGGTGGCTGTTGGCTGTTGGCGGCTGACTGGCTAGCGGCCGATAGCCAATGACTGGGCTGATCGTCAGCCAATCGGCTGCCTATAGGTCTCATTGATACATTCGGTCATCCGATTAGTGCATTTGCGCGGACAATTAGTGCATTCGATCATCGGATTAGTACATCAGTGTGCAATTATTAGTACAATTAGCCGCCTAATTAGTACATTAGGACATAAAACAATGTCCTAATGTACTAATTAGATGCTAAAATACGATAAGTGTCATGTCCTAATGTATGAATTATCGCTATGAAGGGCGGAATGCGATGACGCAGGATGAACTTATGCAAGTGCTGCAGGCCGGTGAATCATCTATGGTCGAGTTCAAGCGCTGCAGCGAATTGCCTCATACGGATACTTTTGAGACTGTATGCTCATTCGCCAATCGTTCTGGTGGCAGCATTTATCTTGGCGTTGACGATGACGGTCAAGTGCTCGGCGTCGATTCTAAGCGCGTTAGTGAGATAGAGCGCAACGTTGTCAACGTAGTGTCTAATCGTAAGATGTTCGAACCGGCTCCAATGGTGGAAACGGAACATATCGAGTACGACGAACGGATTATTGTTCGTATTTGGGTAGCTCCGAGTTCTTCGGTTGTGCGGTTCAAGGGCGCAGTGTTTGATCGCATTGCTGATGTGGATACACACATCGAAAGCGATATCCAGATTAGTCAAATGTATATTCGCAAGCAGAACTACTATTCCGAACGGCGAATTTTCCGTTACGTGACTCCGTTTGATTTGCGTCCTGAGCTGATTGCGCGAATGCGGCAGCTGGCGGTCGCTCAGCGAGCTGGGCACCCTTGGGGAACTATGTCTGACGAAGAACTGTTCCGCAGCGCCAAGCTATACGATCGTGATTACACGACCGGCGAAGAGGGCTTTAATCTTGCTGCAGTGCTGCTCTTGGGCAAGGATGAAGTCATTTCCTCGGTTTGCCCAGCGTATATTACTGATGCCGTGGTTCGGCGAGACAATATTGACCGATACGATGACCGACTTATGGTGCGGACCAACTTGTTCGATTCGTACGAGCAACTCCGTGAATTTACTGAGCGGAATCTGCCTGACCGCTTTGTGTTAAAGGGCGATAAGCGAGTGAGCCCGCGTACGATGATCGCCCGTGAATTGGTGGCAAACAGCCTCATGCATCGGGAGTATTCCAGTCCGGTGGTGGCGCGTGTCACCATTGATAATGAATCCATCCGGACGGTTAATGCTTCGCGCTCATTCTTTGAAGGTCGAATGAAGCTGGGCGAGTTCACGCCAATGCCAAAGAATCCGATTATCGCTAATGTGTTTGTGCAGACCGGCATAGCCGAGCAGCTGGGTAGCGGACTGCGGAATCTGATAAGAGCGTCCCGGCAATATACTGAGCGAGAGCCTGAGTTCCGCGATGGTGACATATTCGAGGCGACGATTCCTATTGTTCCTGCGCTGAAGACCGTGGATGGTTCTGGTTTTGCTAGCGTGAGATCTGTAGTTGAGAAAGATGCCGAAGAGGGTGCGAGGCTCATTGGCGGGGAACGTGTGGATGGTAAGAAAGCAGATGCAACCGCATCGGGTGAAATTGATTCGCGGGCAGCGATGCTGTCGGCGATGAATCGACGCTTGACAGAGGTTGACTATGTGACTGTACCTGAACTCGCCAAGATAACAGAGCTCGATAACAGAACAGTCCGCAAATTCCTAAACGGTTTAGTTGCGCAAGGAAAGCTGATTGCTGAAGGCAACACGCGTGGTCGGCGTTATCGGAGGGGATAGCGGGCGCGATATCTCGATGCAGTGGGATTCACTTAAGGGCTACGGCAAATATGATTCGTAGCGATTGGGCCAGCGCAATTCGAATGGCTCATGACTTTGTGCGTCGTTTGTGGTCTCTGAAGTTGTTTGCTGGGTGACGGTTTTGTGATAAAATCGCTCATATCAAAATGTTTGCGTAAACATTTTGGCTGCGCCGAAAGAAGGAGTCGACGTAGGTCATGTATCAGGCAAAGAGGCCGGCGCAGTGAAGCAAAGGCCGATTTTTCCGGTATAAGGCGGATAGCAGGAACACTAAGGAGACCAATGAAGGTACTGAGCAAATCGCTTGCTGCAATGGTTGCGGCGGCAACACTAGTGGGAGGAGGGGCGTTTGCGGTTGCCGGCACTGCGTATGCGGCTGATAACGATGCCATTACCGTGACCCCGAACCCGTGGTATGCCAACAGTTTCGATGGCTGGGGCACCTCGCTGGCCTGGTTCGCCAACGCCACCGGCAGCCTCGGCGAGGAATCGGCCATCACCACCAATCTCGGCGATGACGCTTCCAAGGCTAAGGCTGTGGAATACGGCAAACAGCTGCGCGAACAGTTCTACCAGTCCATCTTCGGTGATGAAGGACTGGACCTGAACATGGCCCGCTACAACGTGGGCGGCGGCAATGCCTCCGATGTTGCCTACGGCTACCCATTCATGCGCCAAGGCGCTGCCGTGCCTGGCACGTGGAAAGATGACGCCACCGGCTCCGGCACGTATGGCAATGGCGTAACCACCAAGCAGGCCGACAAAGACAAGCTGGCTGCGGCATTCGACCCGACTGACGACAACCAGTATGACTTCTCCAAGTCCGCCGCCCAAGACTGGTGGATTGAGCGCGGTGCCACCGGCGATAACCCTGACATCACCGACGTAGAGGCCTTCGCCAACTCCGCTCCGTGGTTCCTGACCAACAGCGGTTACGCCACTGGTGGACGCAACTCCGGTAGCAATAATCTTGCAAACCCTGAGAAATTCGCTCAGTACATGGCCAAGAACGTCGAGCACCTCGAAAGCCTTGGCGCAAACGTTGACACGGTCGAGCCGTTCAACGAGTCCGAGACCAGTTACTGGGGCACTCCGGGCGACATGGCTTCGAAGTACACCGATGAGAGCGATGACAACACCAAGCTCATTAACAACTACTGGGATAAGTACTACTCCGACAAAGATAAGTCCGTCACCCCATACTCCAACGCGCTGAAGAAGCCGCAGGAGGGTATGCATGTCAGCAACGCCCAGCAGCAGCAGACGATTACCGCACTCGCTGAGGCGCTCAAGGACAATGATGACACCATCATCGCAGCCACCGATGCCACGAACTCCGCCGACTTCGTCAAGTCGTACAACCAGTACCCGCAGGCGATCAAGGACCTTATCGGCCAGTACAACGTTCACGCCTACTCCGACAGCAACCAGATGCAATCGCGCGATATCGCTCAGGCAGACGGCAAGAAGCTGTCGATGAGCGAGGTGGACGGCTCCTGGCAGTCTGGCTCCTACAACCCGTACGGTTTCGACAACGCGCTGGGCATGATGAGCAAGATCAGCTCCAACGTCACCCGCCTGCAGTCCAAGGACTTCACCTTCTGGCAGGTGGTCGAGGACCTCTACAACATGCAGATGGGCTCGAATGTGAATCCGGCCGGTGAGAACACCAACTGGGGCACCGTGCTCATCGACTTCGACTGCACCGTGGCTGGCATGGACGGCAAGCTCTACTCCGAGCGCCGCGTGAACAACAACGGCGGTACCACCGATGGACTTGAACCGTGCACGGTTATTGCAAACGCCAAGTACAACGGCGTCAAGGCCATCACCCACTTCATCCACGCGGGCGACAAGGTCATCGCCAACAACGATGAAGACAACAACATGACTGCCACCTCCGACGATGGCAAGACGCAGACCGTCATCCACCGCAACTCCGGCACCTCTGACCAGACCTTCGTCATCGACCTGTCGAAGTACGGCGAGATTGCCGACAACGCTTACGGTGAGCTCTACCTGACCACCGAAACCTCTGCCGAAGACAAGAACGCGGGTGTCGATTCCGCCACTCCGGAAGTCTTCGCCAAGACCAGCAACGTCAAGCAAGCTGAAGGCTCTGTGATGATTGACAAGGCTGCCAAGACCGCTACGGTCACTGTGCCCGCCCGTTCTATCGCCTCCATCCAGCTCACTGGCGTGACCGGCTACGCTAAGGATGCTGCCGTCGAGACCGGCGACACTTACCAGCTCGTTGGTAAGCAGTCCGGCAAGGCCGTGGCTGATACCACTTCTGGTGATTCCGCGCTGTCCCTGGCCAACGTCGCTTCCGATGCCGAGAACGCCAAGAAGCAGACTTGGACCTTTACCCAGATCGAGCAGCCCGCCGACTCCGAGCGCCCTGATCTCAAGGCTTATGTGATTACTAACGCCGAAGGCAAGGTGCTGGTGTCCAAGGATGGCACGAACGCGCTTTCCAACGAAACGGTTGAGGCCGCTAAGTCCGACCCGGCTGCCAAGTGGATTCTCAACACTTCCGATGGTTCGACCTACCAGCTGCTCAATGCCGCGACTAAGACGAACCTCGATGTGGATAACTCTGGTACCACAGTCGGCACGAAGGTTGGCTTGTGGCAGTCACCGAGCGGCACTTCGCCGTCCGCCAACCAGACATGGACTCTACGCAATGTAACGCCGACCAGCCAGAAGACCGTGAACGTGCAGACCGCCGTTAACGAGAAGGCCGCGCTGCCGACCGAAGTCACGCTCTACTACACCTGGGGCGAAGGCAAGGCCACGGTTGCCAACTGGGATACTTCCAAGGTCGATGTGGCCAAGGAAGGCACCTACGAAGCCACCGCTACCGCCACCGATGTGTACGGCAACGAGTTCAATGTCGCCGCTACGGTCTACGTTGGCGCGCTCACCGTTTCCGATCCGGTATCGGCTACAGTGCTGGCCGGCACCAGTGCGAGCGAGGCGAAGGCCGCGCTTGAGGCTGCGCCGGTGTATCTGCACGTCAAGGCATCGCCTGCATTCGAGGGCGATGCGGCTAAGGTTACGTGGAACTTCGATGGGCTTGATACCAAGCTCGCCGATGCCAAGGCTGGCGACAACATTGCCGTGACCGGTACGTACCAGCTGGACGACGCGACCACGATTGCGCTGAAGGGCACGATCTATGTCACCGCCGCCACGCCTGAGAATGTGGCCGACACTGCTTCCAGCCTGACCGTGACCAACCAGCAGACGGAATACAGCAAGGGCGATCAGTGGAAGAAGCTCACCGATGGTGACACGTCAGCTGAAGCCTGGGTGACGTGGAACTCTGCTGGTGACTATTCCGCCAGCCCGACCGCCACGATTGACTTCGGCTCTGAGTGTGAGCTTAGCAGAGTGACCATTACGTATGGTGACAAGGCTCCGGCTTCCGCCAAGGCCGAGTACACCACTGATGGCGAGACGTGGATGCAATTCGGTAGCGATGTTAAGCCTGCCGCAGGCCAGACGGTGACGTTCAAGGCCGATAAGGGCACAGTGAATGCCACGAAGGTGCGCATTGTGAACACCGTGAACAACGACTACATGAACGCCACCGAAATTCAGGCATTCGTGACGCCGGTTCAGGGTGCTGCGAAGAACATCGCCGCGGCCTCTGGCACGAACTTCTCGGTGAACTTCCAGGAGGGTGCCTCCGCTTCCAAGGCCATCGATGGTGACACTACGTCAAAGGGTTGGTCCACTTGGGCTTCCACCGCCTCGACGGTGGACCCGGTCGCCACGTTCACCTTCGACGAAGCTCAGACCATCACCGAAGTGAAGACCTTCTTCTACTACGATGGTCGTGCGTCTTGGCCGAAGAGCCAGACGCTGGAATACCAGGATGAGGCTGGCGAATGGCATGGAGTCGGTACCAAGGATGGCTGGAAGATACAGGCCGGCGATGCCGGCTCTGGCTCCGACGGCATCACCGCCGCCGACACCCCGACCGTTGACTTCGTGCTCGGCACCCCGGTAAAGGCCAAGGCCATCCGCCTGACTAACACATTGCAGGACACCAAGGTGTACATCAACGTGGCTGAGATCCAGGTGTTCGCACAAGACAGCACGGTACTCACCCCGCAGCCAGCATCCGATGCCACGCTGGGCGACCTGCGTCTTGACGGCGAAACCGTTGAAGGCTTCGACCCGGCCAAGACCGACTACACGGTTGATCTGCCGGTCGACGCCGAGGCAAACCCAGTGCTGCAGGCCTTCGCCACCGACAATGCCGCCGCCGTCAAGGTGACTGGCGACGCGGTTGAGAACGGCAAGCTTGGCGGCAAGGCCGCCATTACGGTGACCTCAGCCGACGAGTCTGAGACGAAGACCTACACGGTGACCTTCAACGCCTTCACTTTGGCTTCGCTCAAGGTGATCGGACCCACGAAGACCGAGTACGCCATCGGCGACAAGCTCGATACCGCCGGTCTGAAGGTGACTGCCGTCTACCAGAGTGGCGACAAGACCAAGGAAGTGCCGGTCGCTCTTGACGACCCGCAGCTTGCGATTGGCTCGTTCGACTCCACCACCGCAGGCAAGAAGGCGATTACCGTCTCCTACCGTGGTGTGACCGCGACCTTCAACGTCACGGTCAAGGCCAACGCAGTCGCCCCTGGCCCTGAAGAACAGAAGCCCGGCAACACCAACAAGCCCGGTGCCACCGGCAACGGCAACAAGAACACGGTGGCCAACACCGGTTCCAGTGTTGCCGCCATCGCTGGCGCTGTCGCTCTGCTGGCCGCTGCCGCGGGTGCACTGTTCATGCTGCGCAAGCGTGCATAGCACCCTCGCGCAGTAATGGGTGAAGGAACCGGCCGGCAATATTGACTATTGCCGGCCGGTTCCTCCGCTCTTTGACCATAATTGGTCCGACAAGTTGAATACTGAGTTTTCAGTATCGGTATATTGATTTGTCGAACCTTTTCTGGCTTCGCGGATAGCGACATAACTGTTTGTTCAAAAAACCGTTATCATCAATCAAGGAACCAAATCAATGAAGATAAACAATAAGGGCAAGGGCGCTCTTATCGCGGCAATTACCGCCGCGGCAACGCTATTGTCATGCGGGCTGGCCGCTGCAAGTGCCAGTGCGGCAGGTGTGGATTACCTGCCTACCATCGGCCAAGTGCCGACATACACCAAGTTCCAGCCCACAGCCGATCCGGGCAAGAACGCTAGCGATTACTTCCAGCCATATTGGTATGCCAAGAACGCCAATGATAATGGCGGCACACACATCCAAGCGCACGGTGGCCAAGTGGTCAAGGTCGGCGACGCCTACTACTGGTATGGCGAAGACCGTTCTAACGGTTACGACAACAGCCCCGGTGTCCATGCTTATATGTCGACAGATCTATACAACTGGACCGATCTTGGTGTGGCGCTGCGTGCGGTGACCAGCAAATCTCAGTTGACGGATAAGAGCAATGCCGATTACGCCTACTTCGACAAGGCCTACAACCTGACCAAGTCCGACGGCAGTGTGGACGCTGCCAAGGCCGACGCAATCTTCCCGTACCTCAACACCAACCCCGATCAGGATGGTGATGGCGCGGTTGATTCCGTACAGGGCATTTTCGAGCGTCCGAAGATCATCTACAACAAGAAGAACAAGCAATACGTGCTGTGGTGGCATTCCGATGGAAGCACCACGCCGGGCGGTTCCAACTATGCACGTGCACTTGCGGGCGTGGCTGTTTCCGACAATCCGGCGGGCCCGTTCACTATGGTGGGTGCCTATCGTTTGCCTAACCAGAACAATTGGAAAGAAGCCGCAGGTAACCCCAGCTGGGGTGAGAACGGTGACAGCCGCGATATGACTGTGTTCGTGGATCCGAAGGACGACAGTGCCTATGTACTGTATTCTTCCGAAGCCAATGCCACGCTGTATATCGCCAAGCTTAACGATGATTACACCAATGTAGTCAAGACCACGAATGTGGACCAGTCCGAGGGACAAAAGCAGTACTCTGCTGACGGGCAGTACCCATACATTCTTGCAGACGGTACTACGGATGCCCCGGTGCGTGGCGAAGATTTCCAAATCGTCAAACAAAATGGTTCGCTGGAAGCTCCTGCCGTATTCCAATATGACGGGCGTTACAACATCATCGCATCTGGTGCAACCGGCTGGGACCCGAACAAGCAGACCTACTACACCGCCGACTCCATGCTGGGAAGCTGGACCCGTGGCGTGGAAAAGGACGATGCCAACGAGAACACGTGGTACAACAACATGCCGGAAGGCGCGGATGGTCTGTTGTCTGTGGGCGATACCCGCGGCACCACATTCGGTTCGCAGTCGGCTAGTGTGCTCGCAGTAGACCAGGAGAAAGGTCACTTCATCTACCTTGGTGACCGTTGGGATTCCGGTAAAGCCGATTCCACCTATGTTTGGCTGCCGCTGACCATCGGTGAGAACGGCACCATCGAAATGCATAATCCTGCTCAAGAAGGCGAGCCCGACGGCTGGGATCTGAACTATTGGGACAACCATGGTAGCGCCAAGGGCAAGCTGGTCAACTGGACTGTGGAAACCGGCGATGATCTCCCGAAGACCGTGAACACGGGCGGAACCGTTACTCTGCCGGACACCGTCAACGTCAAGGAAGGCGACGATACCATTGCTACCAAGGTGACATGGAATGTGGAAGGCGGTACGGCAGTCAGCAAGTCGACCAAGGCTGCCGGCAGCACCTACGCATTCAATGTGCCGGGAACCTACACCATTACAGGCACTCTTGCCGAGAGCAGCAACTTCAACCCGGGCCGCACATTCCGCAGAACCATCGACGTTTCCTGCTCCAACCCGATTTCCGGAAGTTGGAAGGAAGCCCATTGGAAGGGCGGCAGCGCGTGCCAGGTCGCCGCATCCGGCGGTACCTATGACTTCACCGTTACGGACAACGCCAATCGTGGTGTCTGGACGGATCGCAACGAGGGCAGCGCGGTGTACCAGCCTGATGCTCTGGACGTGAACGAAACGTTGGAAACCACGGTCAAGCCGCTCGACTTGGGCGGTAATGGCGATCCGCGTGCCGGCCTGGTGGTTCGTAACGGTCTTGCTGACGCTAACGGCGGCAAGGGATATGCCACGTTACTTGCCAGCCCAAGCGGCATTTACATGCAGTACGATTCCAATGCCGATGGCTACATCGATAAGGAAACATCGCATGTTGGTGCCGGCTTCGGCGACCAAGTGCAACTCAAGCTGGAGCGCGCCGCAACCGATACCCTGAAAGGCTACTGGCGTGCTTCCGCGAACGATGAATGGCAGGATGTCGCTACGGTAACGCTGACCGGTGCGGACGCAACCGGGCTCGATGCCGGTGTCTTCGCCACGTCGAACAGCAATGCCGGCGCATTCACCGTGGCCTTCAACGGCACTGCGTTCGGTTCGCAGACTGCTGCTGTGGAGTCCATCGCGGCTAAGGACCCTGAAGCCACTATCGCCAAGGGGCAGATGCTCGCGCTTCGGGACGTGACGGTTACCGCCACGCTCACCAATGGCAAAACGCGTGTGCTGGAGCCAAGCGAATACACGCTGGAAGGCTTCGACACCACCAAATTGGGCGAGCAAACCGTGACGGTGCGTCTTGTCGCTGATTCTTCAGTAACCGCCACGTTCACCGTGACTGTGGAAAGCAACCTTGCCCGGTTGTTCTGCTCGTCCGCTGCGGCCTCGAAGTATGAGCCGGCCAGTAGCTGGGCCTCCGCTTCTACGGCCGACCTGACTTGCGACAACAACCTGAGCACCAACTGGTCGAACTGGGGCACCGGCGACACCTCGCCGTGGCTCAGCTACACCTTCGATAAGGCATATCAGCTGGGCAAGCTCAGCGTTGCGGTGGATAAGGCCAAGGGCGAGGCCGCTCCGAAGAGCTTCACTGTATCGTACCTAGCTGAAGACAGCGCCACGTGGACTGATGCCACGCTGCCGGCAGTCACTGTGAATGGTGCTGCTGGAGCCGTGACGGAAGCCGATGTGAGCGCTCTGCCCGCCACCAAGGGCATTCGCCTCAACTTCACCTACGCCGATGGCAATGACTATGCCAAGATCGCTGAAGTACGCATCGCCGAAGGTGAAGCGACACCAGAGCCGCAGCCGTCTAGTAACGCCAATCTTGCTGATCTGACTGTGGATGGCAAGACGGTTGACGGATTCTCCGCGGATACCACCGAATATGCCGGTGCGCTGGCCGGAGACGCTGCTTCCTACCCGACGGTGGAGGCGACTGCTGCTGACGCAAAGGCTACGGTGCAAGTGGAGCAGGCTTCGACCGAGAACAACGGCGTGGCCACGGTGACTGTAACTGCTGAGGATGGCACGGCGAAAACCTACACAGTGACATTCGGCGAACTGCCTCAGTTGGCCGAGCTTGCTGTGGAAGTGACCAAGGATTCCTATCAGGTAGGCGATAAGTTCAACGCTGCCGATGTGAAGGTATCCGCCATTTACAAAGTCGGCGATACCGAAACGCTGCGCAAGCTGATTGATCCAACTGATGGTGATCTGAAGTTCACTGGCTTTGATTCTGCCACCGCAGGCACGAAGACCATCACCGTCTCTTATCGTGGCGTGAACGCGACGTTCGAAGTCACGGTCACAGCCACGGAGGTCACTCCCGGCCCTGGAGAGCAGAAGCCCGGCGATGCCAACAATCCTGGCAACACTGCTAAGCCCGGTAGCACTGCCACGAATAAGCCGGCTGCTAATGGCGCTGCGCCCCTTTCGAATACGGGTGCTGCCGTGGCTGCCATTGCGGTCGTGGTTGTGGTGCTGACAGCTGCGGCTGGTGCCTTGCTCGTCATCCGCAAACGCCGCGCATAACCATGGCAACTGCTGAGTAGCGTGGATTGCGTTGCTATTGAGCAATCTGCGATTCACGCCACTCAGCGAGTGCACCCGAGTGCGCCCGAGCTTGCGCAATGCAGGCGCAATACAGTGCAAACAGTACAAAGCAACAATAATGGCCGGTCTGAGCCA
>OFMA01001179.1_pt1 | contig 17552 bp, 10 predicted proteins | sample 1541011 | NCBI WGS metagenome assembly OFMA01 (sample SAMN04209225, study PRJEB22552) | human gut metagenome | biome: gut; material: feces | host: Homo sapiens | place: USA: Oklahoma
AATTCGAAAATACCACTTAATAAAAGCCCCTGAGAATTCGGAAAAGCGTACTTTTTCAAATTGGTTAGAATACATGAAGCCTTTTGTGGAAGATGAATGGGATTTGGCTGAACTCTTGCCGGAAATTGTTGCGTTTGCCGGGGTTTCGCGGTATACTGTTGTTATATGTAAAAAGCCCTGAGAATCCGTAAAAGTACAGGTTCTCAGTGGGCAATTCGGAAAGGAGCTTCCATGGCACATCTGGAGGAGATCACAGTCGGCTGCCAGCTGAACGGCATTGCGGCAAGGGAAACTGTGACCGTTATTGCGGTGCAGTGGTATGGCAATGCAGCACTGGAAGTTACATTCAAGAACAGCCGAGGGCAGCTTGGCAGTCAGATCCTCTATCGTGGAGATGAGGCAACTGTGGATGTGCTGGGTGACAGTCTGCCGTGGAGTTTCGGCGCAGATGCTGATAAGATGCGCCTCGTATCCGAAGCGTACCGCATCCATCTGGCGCACCTATTTGATCCTTATCTGGCGGTCCACACTTCGGCTATTCAGCCCCTGCCACACCAGATCACGGCAGTTTATCAGGAGATGCTGCCACGCTTGCCGCTGCGGTACATCCTTGCGGACGACCCCGGTGCCGGCAAAACCATCATGACCGGTCTGTTCATCAAGGAGCTGATCGCCCGCGGCGATTTGAAGCGTTGTCTGATCGTGACGCCGGGCAATCTGGCGGAACAGTGGCAGGACGAGCTTTTTCGCAAATTTCATCTGCGGTTTGAGGTATTGACAAACGACCGCATTGAATCCGCCGTCAGCGGCAACATCTTCACCGAGATGCATTTCTGTATTGCACGGCTGGATAAGCTATCACGCAGCGAAGCTTTGCAGGAAAAGCTCCGCATCACCGACTGGGATCTGATCGTTTGCGATGAGGCGCACAAAATGTCTGCAACCGTCTGGGGCGGTGAGATCAAATACACCAAGCGGTTTAATCTGGGACGGCTGCTGTCGGAAATCACCCGCAACTTTCTGTTGCTGACAGCCACCCCGCACAACGGCAAAAATGAGGACTTCCAGCTATTTTTATCGCTGGTGGACCCCGACCGTTTTGAAGGTGCAGCTCGTTCTTCCAACCAGAGCATCGATGTTTCGGACGTGATGCGGCGGCTTGTGAAAGAGGAGCTGCTCAAATTCGACGGCACACCACTGTTCCCGGAGCGGCGTGCTTATACCGTCAACTATGACCTCTCCCCTGCCGAAGGGCAGCTTTATTCCGAGGTCACCAGCTATGTGCAGGAGGAGTTCAACCGGGCAGAGAATCTGAACAACGATCGCAAGGCAACCGTCGGCTTTGCGCTGACCATCCTGCAGCGGCGGCTGGCCTCCTCGCCGGAAGCCATCTACCAATCCCTGCACCGCAGGCGGGAACGGTTGGAGCATATTCTGGCGGAGGAAAAACTGGGCAAGCCGGATACCGGCACGCAGTTTACCATCGCAGATGATTTTGATGAGGACGATTTCAGCGCAGACGAGCTGGAGCAGACCGAGGAAAACGTCACCGACCGTGCATCCGCTGCCAGCACCATCCGGGAGATGGAGGCGGAAATTTCCACGCTGAAAAGGCTAGAGCAGATGGCCAATGCCGTGCGAGTCAGCGGCGTAGACCGCAAGTGGGACGAGCTTTCCAAGCTGCTGCAGGACGACAGCAAAATGTTTGCCGCCGATGGTCAGCGGGAAAAGCTCATTATCTTTACGGAGCACAGGGACACCCTGCGCTATCTGACCGATAAGATCCGCACCCTGTTCGGGCACGACGATGCCGTGGTGACCATCCACGGCGGCATGGTGCGGGACGAGCGGCGCAAGGTGGAGGAACTATTCAAGCAGGACCCGGAGGTGCGCATCCTCATTGCCACTGATGCTGCCGGTGAAGGCATCAATCTACAAAGAGCGCACCTAATGATAAACTACGACCTGCCGTGGAATCCAAACCGTTTGGAGCAGCGTTTCGGCCGCATTCACCGCATCGGGCAGACCGAGGTGTGCCACCTGTGGAATCTGGTTTCGGCGCAGACCCGTGAGGGCATGGTGTTCCAGCGGCTGTTCCAAAAGCTGGAAGAAGAACGGGGCGCACTGGGCGGCAAGGTGTTTGATATTCTGGGCAAGATGACCTTTGACAACAAACCCCTGCGGGAGCTGCTGATCGAGGCGGTTCGCTACGGCAACGACCCTGCCGTCCGTGCCCGGTTGCAACAGGTTGTGGACAACTCACTGGACCAGCAAAAGCTCCTGGAGCTGTTGGATGAGCGTGCCCTGACGGACGACACCATGGACGTACAGAAGGTTTCTGCCATCCGGGAAGAGATGGAGCGGATGGAGGCGCACAAGTTGCAGCCCCATTTTATCGAAGCATTCTTTCTGGAAGCCTTCCGCTCTGTGGGTGGCAAGATACGCCCTCGCGAGACCGGACGCTACGAGATCACCTTTGTGCCCGCGGCGGTGCGCAGCCGGGATATGCAGATCGGCTTTGGGGAGCCGGTGTTGCAACGATACGAACGGGTGTGCTTTGAAAAAGAGCGCTGCAATGTGCAGGGTATGATCCCAGCCGAGTTGCTTTGCCCCGGACATCCGCTGCTGGAAGCCGTCATTGATCTTGTGCGGGAGCGCAACGCTGAGGTACTCAAGCAGGGCACGATTTTTGTGGACGACAGCGATGACAGCACCGCCCCCCGGCTGCTGTTTTACATCGAGGATGCCATTCAGGATGGCGTTCTGCTGCCGGGCGGCACCAAGCGGATTATCTCTCAGCACGTCCACTTTGTGGAGCTGAAGGAGGATGGCACCGCCAGCAGCGCCGGTTACGCGCCCTATCTGGATTACCGTGCCCCCACCGAGACAGAGCGTATTACCGCCCTGCCCTACATTCAAGCACAGGACTGGCTGAAACACGATGTAGAAAACCGTGCCCGGAGCTATGCCATCGCGCAGCTATTGCCCCAGCATTTTGCCGAGGTGAAAGCCCGGAAGCAGAAGCTGCTGGATAAGACCGCCAAAGCCGTGAAAGAACGCCTGACCGCTGAGATCCAATACTGGGACTACCGGGCGGCAGACCTGAAGCAGAAGGAAGCCGCCGGTAGACCCAACGCCCGGCTCAACTCCCAGATGGCGGCCCGCCGGGCAGAAGAGCTTGCCTCCCGGATGCAGAAGCGGCTTGCGGAACTGGAAACGGAAAAGCTCATCTCCCCCGCCCCGCCGGTGGTGGTGGGCGGTGCGCTGGTGCTGCCCGGTGGGCTGCTCCGGCAGCTGATGGGCACTCCACAGCCCACACTGTTCAGCCAAGGTGACAAGTTTGCCATCGAGCTTGCCGCCATGAATGCGGTGATGCAGTTGGAGCAGGCGTTCGGTTACCTGCCGCAGGATGTGAGTGCCCAGAAGCTGGGCTACGATGTGGAATCCACCATCCCGCCCCGGCTGCGCAGCGGCGAAGCCTGCCTGCGGTTTATCGAGGTGAAGGGACGCGCCAAGGGTGCCCAGACCGTTACCGTCTCCAAAAACGAGATCCTGACGGGGCTGAACAAGCCGGAGGAGTTTCTGCTTGCCATTGTGGAGGTGGACGGTGCCCACACCCACACGGTCTACCTGAAACGCCCCTTCCGCAACCCGCCGGACTTTACCGCCACCAGTGTGAATTTTGATATCCGCGACCTTGTGCAGAACGCCGAGGTCGTTTACGAGAAATGAGAAGAAAATGGAAACTGAAATCAAAGACCCTGACCTCCTTCGCATGGAAAATGTAAGAGAATTTGGAAAATTTTCCTTTGATCTAGAGGAAAAAAGAGAACAGAGCATTTTGAATCAATCCAGCCAGATGCTAACAGCCTTTTCACTCTTTTCTGCGGCTATACTAATGGCTTTGCCGATTGTGACGGAGTATTCGGCTATTCCGGACTGGCAGATTATGTATTTAACTGAGGTTGCGTTTGCGCCGTTGATCGTTAGCCTTGTTTTAGCAATTATTGCCCAGTGGCGCTTTTCATACCAAACGATGCTTGATGCGGAAGGCTTTGAAAATATTCTTTACAGACAAAAGGAGGATTATCACGACCAGTCAGACTATGATTGGCAGTGGGTTTATCAGCTTTCTGCTGTGCAGAAAAGCAAAAAGAAGAATACAGATCTCCGTGTACGCCTTATAAAGGCATCAATGATTTGCTTTCTTTTATCGGTTGCAATTCTTGTTATAGGAAATCTGATGTTCTTTATCCTATACACATAAAAATGTTGCGTGATAGCTATGAAGAAACGATTCGGAAAAAAGATCAAGTTAATTCCGCTGACTCCATCTAGGAGATTTACACGGATTGAAAGAAAAGCTCCTTCGCATCGCCCTCGTCCAGTTCCGACAACTACTACAGCTTACCAACCAAAGTTCAAATCAACATGCAGAAAGAATAGTTCAAAGAAAATCATAGTGAGGAGAAAGAAAAATGGCTGATGAAAAAAACTCGAAAACTCCGATTTCATCTTCTAACCCTCCGCGGAATCGGCCACGGCCTATTACGACCGTATGCACCAATACCCTGAATAAAAAGCCGCTCCAGCCGTTCCCGAAAGGAGAAAAGCGATAATGTCAATGCCCAAAAAGCTGATCGAAGTTGCCCTTCCGCTGGAAGCGATCAATGCGGAGGCAGCGCGGGAAAAATCCATCCGGCACGGGCATCCGTCCACCTTGCATCTGTGGTGGGCACGGCGTCCGCTGGCGGCTGCAAGAGCCGTGATCTGGTCCAGCCTTGTGGACGACCCCTCTGCCCACCCGGAGCTGTACCCCACCGAGGAAGCCCAGAACACCGAGCGACAGCGGCTGTTTGGCATTCTGGAAAAGCTGGTCAAGTGGGAAAACTCCAACGACCCGGAGGTGCTAGCGGCTGCCAAGGCAGAGATCCTGCGCTCCAACAACAATAACCCGCCTGCCCTGCTGGACCCCTTTGCCGGCGGCGGTGCTATTCCGCTGGAAGCCCAGCGGCTGGGGCTGGAAGCCCACGCCCACGACCTGAACCCCGTGGCGGTGATGATCAACAAGGCAATGATCGAGATCCCGCCCCGGTTTGCCGGGCAGGCACCGGTCAACCCGGACAGCCGCACCCGGCTGGATGGCGCAGCCGGCTGGCAGGGGGCGCAGGGGCTTGCCGCCGATGTGCAGTATTACGGCGAGTGGATGAAGCGGGAGGCGTTCCGCCGCATCGGTCACCTGTACCCCAAGGTAAAAGTGCCCCATGAACTTGGCGGCGGCGAAGCCACCGTCATTGCATGGATCTGGGCGCGCACCGTCAAGTGCCCCAACCCCGCCTGCGGCTGTGAGATGCCGCTGGCAAGCACCTTTGTGCTTTCCAAAAAGAAAGGCAAGGAAGCATGGGTCAAGCCCATCACAGAGGGAACCAGCGTCCGTTTTGAGGTACAGTACGGCAAATGTCCTAAAGAATATGAATCGTTCAAAGTAGGTCGCAGTGCCGTTTTCAAATGCCCTTGTTGCGGCGAAATCACAACGGATGCCTATGTCAAACAGCATGGAAAAGTGCACGAAATGGGCAGTCAGTTAATGGCAGTTGTAGGCGAAGGCAAACATGGGCGCATTTATCTTTCTCCTGATGTGGAGCAGACCATTGCGGCTGATGTTCCTGCACCGGAAAGTTACCCCAGCGGTGCCATGCCGGAAAATCCGCGCTGGTTCAGCCCTCCTGCCTTTGGCATGACAGATTACAGTGACCTTTTTACCAACCGCCAGCTGACCGCTCTTACCACCTTTAGTTCACTGGTAGCAGAAGCGCAGGCAAAAGCGGAAGCCGATGCCGTTGCCGCAGGCGTTGTCAACGACCACATTGCCCTCAGCGCAGGCGGCTCCGGCGCAAGAGCATACGGTGAAGCTGTTGGAGTATATTTGTCATTTGGTGTCAGCCGATTAACTGATATTTGCAATGCACTTTGTCGGTGGGAAGTTAGCAAAACCCAAGTTCGAAACTTATTTGGTCGGCAAGCTATTCCCATGCTTTGGGATTACGCTGAAAACAACGTCTTTGCTGGGGCAGCTGGCGATTACACTACAAGTTTAGGAAGTATTATTAAAGTTCTTGAAAGATTCAATTCTAATATTCCTGGTGTTGCAAAACAATTTGATGCGCAAAGCGATTGTGGCCTGCGGAACATCATGGTTTCCACCGATCCTCCCTATTATGACAACATCGGCTACGCTGACCTATCCGACTTTTTCTATATTTGGTTACGGCAATCTTTACAAAATACTTATCCAAAATTATTTCGCACCATGCTGGTGCCCAAAGCCGAAGAACTGGTGGCGACCCCCTACCGCTTTGAGGGCAGCACCGAAAAAGCGCGGAATTTCTTTGAAGACGGAATGCTGCACACCTGCCAGCAAATTTACCAGTACGCCCGTGAGGACATTCCTGTAACCATCTACTACGCCTACAAGCAGAGCGACACAGACGAGGACTCCAAAACCGCCTCCACCGGCTGGGAGACCATGCTCAGTGCCATCATCCGGGCGGGCTTTGCCATCACCGGCACATGGCCGATGCGTACCGAACTTGCTAATCGACCTGTTAGTTCCGGCACCAATGCCCTTGCCTCCTCCATTGTGCTGGTGTGCCGCAAGCGCCCGGCAGATGCACCCCAGACCACCCGCCGGGGCTTTATTGCAGAGCTGAAGCGGGAGCTGCGCCCAGCGCTGCAAAAACTCCAGCGCAGCAACATTGCACCTGTGGATCTGGCGCAGTCCGCCATTGGCCCCGGCATGGGGGTGTACTCCCGCTATGGCCGGGTGCTGGAAGCCGACGGCAGCGCCATGACCGTGCGCAGTGCGCTGCAGATCATCAATCAGGAACTGGATGTGTACTTTAACGAGCAGGACGGCGAGTTGGACGCCAACAGCCGCTTCTGCGTAGACCTGTACACTCAGAACGCCTTCAACAACCTTAAATTTGGCGATGCAGATACGCTGGCACGCGCCAAGAATACCTCGGTGGCGGCACTGGCGGCAAAGGGCGTGCTGAGCGCCGAAAAAGGCATCGTCCGCCTGCTGACCCGCGAGGAATTGCCGGAAAAAGTAGACACGCGGGAGGAGAGCATCTGGCTGCTCTGCCAGCAGCTTACCCGTGCCATGGAGACCGGTGGCGTGGAAGCGTGTGCTCAGATCGTGGCACCCATGCTGGGCTCCAACGCCGAGCGTGCCAAGGACCTTGCCTACCGGCTGTACACCCTTGCCGAGCGCAAGGGCTGGACGCAGGAGGGCTACGCCTACAACGCCCTTGTGGTGGCATGGCGGGAGATCCAGTCCCGTGCCGCAGAGCTGCAGCAGGCAACGCCGGAGCAGACCTCTTTCTTTTGACGCAATACCGGGAGGAACGAGACAATGAGCGAGAATTACACCAAAGTACAGCAAGCGTTCCGGGTTCTGCACCCGCTGCTGGCAGGCTATATCTGTCAGGAAATGCGCCGGGAATATCAGGACAACTGGTGGCAGGAGGTGCTGATGACCCTTTCCGATCAGGTACGGGACCTGCCGGATGACAACGGCGATTACGCCGCCCTGATGGACTCGCTGGATATGGCAAACTGCCTGCGTCTGTTTGACCGCAAATGGAACGATTTGTTCAAGCGGAAGCTGTCCATCGACTACCGCACCTGGGCAAAAGAGCTGATGGGTGTGCGCAACAAGCTGGCGCACATCGGCGGCACAGATTTTTCAGAGGATGACACATGGCGTGCTCTGGACACCATGGCGCGCCTGTGCGAAGCCTTTGACGATGAAGCCGCTGAGGAGATCCGCAAGATCCTGCGCCAGCTCCGCTACGGCAGCGCCGAAGGCTCCACCAACGTGGTGGAGGTTGCCGCCCCGACGAAGCCCAAGGCTGCCCACACCGGTATTATGAGCAAGACCCTGTCCGGTCTGCCAAGCTGGCGGGACGTGATGGAACCCCACCCGGATGTGGCACAGGGACGCTACAAAAACGCAGAGTTTGCCGCCGATCTGGCGCAGGTAGCGAGGGGTGAGGGAGCCTTTGAATACCGTGACCCGGTGGAATTTTTTGCCCGAACCTACGTCACCGAGGGCATGACCGGTCTGCTGGTGCAGGCACTCAAGCGGGTCAGCGGAAAGGACGGCGAGCCGGTCATCCAGCTGAAAACCGCCTTTGGCGGCGGCAAGACCCACAGTATGCTGGCGCTTTACCACATGATGCGAGGCAAGGTATCGGCAGACCGCATCCCCAACATCAAACCGGTACTGGCGCAGGCAGGGGTATCTGCCCTGCCCAAGGCAAATGTGGCGGTACTGGTGGGCACCGCACTGGACCCCACCCGCACCAAGCGGCCCATCAACTTCCCCGGCATCACCATCAATACCCTGTGGGGCGAGATGGCAGCACAGCTGGCAGAATCCGCTGGGCGGCCGGAACTGTATGATTTTGTGAAGGAGGCCGACAAAAAGGGCGTTTCTCCCGGCAGCGAAGCACTGAAAAATCTCTTCGATGCCTGCGGTCCCTGTCTGGTGCTGATGGACGAGCTGGTGGCATACGCAAAGCGCATCTACGGTGTCAAGGGTCTGCCCGCTGGTTCTTTCGACAACTTCATCTCCTTTATTCAGGAGATCACCGAAGCCGCCCGCGCCAGCCGGAACAGCCTTGTGGTGGCTTCTATCCCGGAATCCGACATCGAAATCGGCGGCGAAGCGGGAAAGACCGCACTGGAGACCATCGAGCATACCTTCGGACGGATGGAATCCATCTGGAAGCCTGTTGCCGCCAACGAGGGCTTTGAAGTTGTGCGCCGCCGTCTGTTCCTTGACTGCAAGGACCCAGAAGCCCGCGACCGGGTCTGTACTCAGTTTAGCCAGCTGTACCAGACCAACCCCAGCGATTTTCCGCCGGAGGTCAAAGAGGTGGAATACCGCGACCGGATGATCTCCTGCTACCCCATCCACCCGGAGATCTTCGACCGCCTATACGATGACTGGTCCACACTGGAGCGGTTCCAGCGCACCCGCGGCGTGCTGCGGCTGATGGCTGCGGTCATCCATGAGCTGTGGATGGGCAGCGATGCCAGTGCCATGATCATGCCGGGTTCTCTTTCGCTGGATGTTCCCAACGTCCGGGATGAACTGATCCGCTATCTGCCGGAGGGCTGGAACTCCATCGTCAACACCGAGATCGACGGCAAGAATTCTGTCCCCTACCAGAAGGACCAGAGCAACCAGCGGTATGGGCGCATTATGGCATCCCGCCGGGTGGCACGCACCATCATGCTGGGCAGCGCTCCCACCGTGCGCTCGCAGGCAGTGCGGGGCATCGAAGCCTCCCGCATCCGGCTGGGTGTGGTCCAGCCCGGCGAAAACATCGCCGATTTCAACGATGCCCTGAACACTCTGCGGGGCTCGCTGGCATACCTTTACACCAACACCAACGGAGATCGTTACTGGTTCGACACCCGCCCTACCCTGCGCAAAACTGCGCAGGACCGTGCAACGCAGGTGGCCGAAGCCGACGTGATCGAGGAGATCGAATCCCGGCTGAAAAAGCTGCGCCGGGAGGAACCGTTTGCCGGTCTGCACGTCTGCCCCGCTTCCTCGCTGGATGTACCGGACGAGCAAGCGGCCCGGTTGGTCATTCTGCGCACCGAGGACACCCACCGTGCCAACGCAGGAGCGAGTGCCGCCATCACTGCTGCTGAAAACATCCTGAACAACCACGGCTCAAAGCCACGCACCTACCGCAATATGCTGGCTTTCGTGGCACCGGATCAGGAGGCAATGCTCTCTCTCCGGCAGGCCGTCCGGGACTTCCGTGCATGGCGCTCCATTCAGGATGACAAGGAAACATTGAATCTCGATGCCGCCCAGAACAAAGAGGTGGACGCAAACCTTCACCGCTGCAATGATACCGTAGAGGCCCGCATCAAGGAGACCTACTGCTGGCTGCTGACCCCGGAGATCGATTGTTTTGTGGACATGAAAACCATCCAGTGGGACGCCAGCCGCATTTCCGGTGGCACCGACAGCATCGTAGCAAAGGCTTCCCGCAAAATGCAGCAAAGCGAGACTCTCATCACCAAATGGGCACCTGCTCTGCTGCTGATGGAGCTGAACAACGTGCTGTGGAAGGACACCGACTGTATCCAGATTAAGAAGCTGTGGGAGTATCTGTGCACCTACTGCTATCTGCCCCGCCTTGCCAAGTACAGTGTGCTGGAAGATGCCATCCGTACCGGCCTGAACTCGCAGGAATATTTTGCCCTTGCGGTCGGTTACACGGGCGACCGCTATGTTGAACTACGGTATAACCAGTTTGTGGACTGCATCAATACCTCCGATCTTTTGGTCAAGCTGGACCCTGCCCGCAAGCAGCTTTTGGCTGAAAAAAGTGCTCCCGCAGTAGTTGTGCAACCTACGCAAACTGCTCAGGGCGGCGAACAGCCCACCCTTTTCAACCTTCCCCCGGACACTCCCATTGACCCCACTGTAACCTTGCATCAGCCGCCGACAGCGCAGCCTGCCGCTGTTCCCGCTCCTCCCAAAAACACCCGGTTCTACATGACTGCCGAGTTGGACACCACCCGCATCAACCGTGATGTGCAGCGGCTGGTGGAGGAAGTCATCACCCACCTGCTCAGCGCAGATGGCTGCAAAGTTTCGGTAACGCTGGATGTTACCGCCGATGCACCGGACGGTCTGTCCACCCCCATTGTGCGCACCGTGATGGAGAACTGTAAAACGCTGAAGGTAAAAGATTTTGGCGTAGATGAATAACGACAGCGGCGTTATTGACAAGGTGCTCCTATCCTGTATAGCAACGCTACTATTCAGCGATGCAATCGCACAGCCTGCATCGGCACGATGCAGTTCAAGGGTTTGGGTGCTCCCCAACAAGTATTTTGCAAAGCAAATGGTGTTTGTATAGACAGACACATTGCTTGCAGATGCAGACGTTGTATATACGTCTGCCCTGCTTGCGAATGCTATGAAACCTCTCAACGTGCTTCCCAAATTTGAAGATTATTTTGCAATCAGGACCGTCCGTTTTCAAGTTCAACTTGAAGCGGGCGGTTATTTTTCTGCACAAAAATTTTCGAGTTTGCAACCGCAGCAAACAGGGCGAGTTGGTACCGCCTTGCAATTTTTGAATCAGATTTTTCAAATCCAACTTCAAAAACGCTTGTTGAGCTTCGCCCAAACCCGATATTCAGCACATAAACTGTGCCGACTGCGTATCTTAACAGACACTGAATAAGCAAATTTCTTGTAGAAAAAATCGTTTCCGAAAAATCGTCGTTGATTCATTCAATATTGCACAAAACCGGAACTATTACTTCCGGTTTTGAAGGCAAAAAGCGGAAGTATCACTTCCTAAAAAATCGAGCAATTTTATGGTATGCTCTATCCAGAGCCGTTCACAAGAACCGGACCTCCCAAGTCCGGTTTTCTCCCTCAAAACCGGACCTGATACGTCCTAAAAACACTTATTTAATTGTGATTGGCTTTCTACAAGCCTTCATCGAACCTTGAGAACCGAATGACCGTCTGCATGGGATACTCGGCCATGACCCCGCAAGGGAGAGCCGGAAAACGCCGCCGGAAGGGGGGCAGGAAAGCCATGCAGGGAGAACGGCACCCAAAATTTGAAATCACGTTGATACGAAAAACCAGAACCAGTAGTTCCGATTTTGTCTTAAAATTCATTTCATATTCCTTAAAAACCGGAACTACCAGTTCCTAAAAATAAAATTTACGATGTGATACAATTTTCTCAATGGTTTGCAGCAGAAAACCGGAAGCACTACTTCCGCTTTTTTATAACCAAAAACCGGAGGTACGACCTCCTAAAAAATCTTGTATGAATGTGTTAATCTAATTTCAGAGCCTTCATTGAACCTTGAAAATCACATGACCGTCTGCATGGAATACCCGGCGAAGAGACCCTATGAGGACGAGCCGGAAAACGCCGCTGGAAAGGGGCAGGAACACCATGCAGAGAGAACGGCGTAAGAACAATGATATTCTATTTCATTTCAGAAAGGATGGTTTGCCTATGACAAAACTGAGCCAGCTTAAAATCGATCCGGAGTTCCAGAATCAAATCAACCCTCCGTCGTTTGAGGAAACCCACCAACTGGAAATGAACATCCTAAAAGAAGAACGTGTACTGAATCCGATCATCACGTGGAACGGCTATATTGTGGATGGATATACACGCTATCAAATTCTTCGGAAATACCTGTTTATTCCATTTGAAGTCATCGAAAAAGAATTTTCCAGCCGTTATGAAGCACTCGCCTGGATCTGTAAAAATCAGCTTGGGCGGCGAAACCTGACCCCAGAACAGAAAAAGTTCCTGATTGGAAAGCAGGCAGAAGCGGAAAAGCAAATCAAATCGTTTCACGGCAATCAGTATACTTTGGCATCTGAAAGTGGTCTGGTTCAAAATGAACCAGACCGCACAAAGCACGGTTCACGGTCGAAGGTCGCTGCGGAACATGGAACATCCGAAAGTTATGTTTACCGTGCAGAGCAATTTGCAAAAGGTGTGGAAGCTGCGGAGGAGGCAGTACCCGGAGCGCAGAAAGAAATCCTGAGTGGAAAGATCCGGGCAACCGACCGTGAAATTTCCTCGATTGCAAAGGTTCCAAAGGAAAAGCGTCCCGAAGTTGTGGCAGAGCTTCGTAAGCCTAAAGGCGAACGGGATTCCAGTATCACGGATTCGTATTCTTCGCCTTCAAAGGGCAATGAGTTTATAACGACCTTCAAGCAAGACATTCAGGGGCATAAGAAAGGACTCAACAAGGAAGAAAAGCAGAATCTCAAGGATGCCGTCAAGAGCATCTATTCACCTCGCCGTTTGGCAGATGGCGAAGCCATGATGTGCGAGATTCAGGGAGCGCAGGAGGACTTTGTCCGGCGGTGGGAAATGTGCTTTCGTGAATACCCGGATATTCTTACTGAACCGAAGAACAATGAGAAACTGCTGATTTTTATCGACCGTGCCAGTCGGTATCTTCAGACGGTAAAAGATCGTCTGAACAATGATAGAAACCAAAACTCTCAAACGGTCTAGCACTAATTCGGATATAAAAATGGAGGTGAATGCCATTTCGGATTACTTGAAACCCAATATGCCACTGCCGCAATATCTGCCCTATGCTCGCTTTCTACTGGATACAGACCTGAGCCACACAGCAAAATTGCTCTACACCCTGCTGCTGGACCGGGCAACACTTTCCCAAAAGAACAACTGGATGGATGAGCGCGGCTTCGTCTATGTGATTTTCCCTCTTTCATCATTGAGCGATGCTCTACGATGCAGCACCATGAGTATTAAACGTGCGTTGCATTCACTGGAAGATGCTGATTTGATTGAGCGCAGAAGAGGTCGCATTACTATGCCCAACAGCATCTTTGTAAAAGTTCCGGCAGTGCAAAAATGTTCCCCTGCATGGAACGATTTTGTTCCATCCGATGGAACAAAAATGATATCTTCCATGGAACAAAAGTGTTCCACTAACCAACGTTATAAGAACAACCTGAAAGATAGCCACCTGATAAAAACAACAGCCTCCCCTTTAACCTTTGGAGAATATCACAATATCTTTCTGACGGAAAAAGAGTACAAGCAACTCAAAGCCGATTTCTTCGGGCTGGACAGCCTGATCGAACAGCTTTCAGCTTATATCCAGTCCACTGGAAAAAGGTATGCTGACCATGCCGCCACCCTGCGCATCTGGGCAAAACGGCAAAAGTCGGAACAAAAGCAAGCACCGGGCATCCCGGACTACACATTCAGGGAAGGAGAAAGCCTATAAAGACGATCGAAAAAATTTTGGAACAGCCCCCATCTAGTATTCCCGAAAATATCGAAGATTATTATGGCGAGGACGGTCTGCTTTACTGCGGAAAATGTCACACCCCAAAAGAAGCGTTCTTTGCAAAGGGCATTGTCCTGATGGGCAAGAACAAGCATCCCGTCGAATGCAGTTGCCAGCGCACGGAAAGAGAACAGCAGGAAGCCCTTATTAACCAACAAAAGCACATCGACCTTGTGCGGCGGCTGAAAACCGAGGGATTTTCTGACCCGGCAATGCTGGACTGGACATTTGAAAACGACAATGGCCGCAGCCCTCAGATGCACTATGCACACCGCTATGTGGAGCAATGGCAGACCATGCGTTCAGAGAACCTTGGGCTTCTTCTCTGGGGTGGTGTAGGCACCGGCAAGAGTTTCCTTGCCGGGTGCATTGCAAACGCTCTGATGGAGCAGGAGGTGCCTGTGCGTATGACAAACTTCGCCCGAATCCTGAATGAGTTGAACAGCAGCTTTTCCGGGCGGAACGATGTTGTGGACAATCTCTGTCGCTACCCCCTGCTCATCATTGACGATTTCGGCATGGAACGTGGCACCGAATACGCACTGGAACAGATCTACAACATCGTGGACAGCCGATACCGCAGCCGGAAGCCGCTGATCGTCACCACCAACCTGACGCTGGACGAGATACGCCACCCACAGGATACCCCTCATACCCGCATCTATGACCGCCTGCTGGAAATGTGCATTCCTATCTCCTGTATCGGCATGAGTTTCCGCAAAGAAACAGCGCAGGAAAAAATGGAACGTTTAAAAAATTTAATCGGATGAATCAAAAAACATTTCCAAAAAATCCGCAGGACGTCCTAAGTTCTGCTACAAGGAAATGGAGTTGCCTATTGAAAAAATACTATGACACCGAAACTGACAACGCATCCTTTGTACGCTGCATCGATGTTATGGCAAAGCTGATTCAAAAATACGGCTCGACCGTACTGGAGCAAAAAGAGTCTCCGCTTTGCGCGACCAACAGTAAAGCTGCATAAGCAGATTTACACGTTGCGTAATTTGTGATTTTATGTTAAAATAATTGCGTAGCGTGTTTTACATATATGAGGGCAACTTTATGGACTGCAAAGACAAAATTCTCGAACTGCGTGAATCGACCGGGATGAACCGCCGGGAGTTTTGCACTTTCTTCCAAATCCCCTACCGCACTGTAACGGAATGGGAACTCGGCCACCGCCATGCGCCAGAGTATGTACTCCGGTTGCTAGAGTATTATATCCAGCATGAAAATCTCACACAACAACCAACCGCCGAAAGTGAGGATCTCTTATGAAAAAAGCACGCACCAAATGCTACATTTATACTCGCGTATCTACGGCCATGCAGGTGGACGGTTACAGCCTTGATGCACAGCGTGAAAAGCTGCGCAAATATGCCGATTATGAAGATATGGTCATTGCTGGAGAATATTCTGATGAAGGATTTTCCGGTAAGAACATTCAAGGTCGGCACGAATTTCAACAGATGCTGCGAGATGTGCAAGACTGTAAAGACGGCGTTTCTTATGTTCTGGTATTCAAACTCTCCCGTTTTGGGCGCAATGCGGCCGATGTTCTGAACTCCTTGCAGCTTATGCAGGATTTCGGTGTCAATTTGATTTGCGTAGAAGATGGCATCGACAGTTCCAAAGATTCCGGCAAGTTAATGATTTCTGTTCTTTCTGCTGTTGCTGAAATCGAACGTGAGAATATCCGTGCTCAAACGATGGCTGGCCGTGAACAGAAAGCCCGTGAGGGCAAATGGAACGGCGGCTTTGCACCCTATGGCTATAGGCTGGAAAATGGCGAGCTTTCGATTGCAGACGATGAAGTGGAAGTTATCCGTGTTATTTTTGACCGCTTTATCCATACCAACGATGGTGTAGCAGGTATTGCCCGGTATCTGAACACCCATGGGTATGTGAAAAAGCTCCGTCAGAATGGAACTATCCCAAAGTTTTCTGCTGTATTTGTTAGAGGTATTCTGGACAATCCCATTTACTGCGGTAAGATTGCATTTGGTCGCCGCAAGGTTGAAAAGAAACTCGGCACTCGAAACGAAATGCACGTTGTGAAGCAATCCGAGTTTCCCGTCTATGTCGGTCAACATGAAGCCATCGTTTCCGAGGACGACTGGAATCTTGCACAGACAAAGCGTCAGCGTACCACAGGGCGGCGTGAAAAGGTCCGCGACCCAGACCACGCACATATTCTTTCCGGCATTCTGAAATGCCCCTGCTGTGGACGGAATCTGTACGGAAATGTCTCTAAGGCTCACAGCAAGGATAACAAAACTCGTTACTACTACTTCTGCAAGAGCATCAAAGGGCAGACTGGACACGAATGTTCTTTCCGGTCGAACATTGAACAGAACGAAATCAATCAGATGGTCGCATCCATCGTATCTGCTATGGTTCACGACCCACGCTTCGTAGATGCCATCAAAGAGAAAATCGGTTCCGCAGTCGATACCAGCGAGTTAGACCGTCAGGCCGATGCGATCAAAGCGCAGCTCCGCCAGCGACTCAGTACGAAATCTCGTCTGGAGCACCAGATGGACACACTGGACTTTAATGATTCCTATTATGACCGTAAGTCTTTGGATTTGCAGCGACGTTACGATGAGCAATATGAACTGATTGAGGACATGGAAGCCCAGCTCGCTGAAATCCAAGGTCAGATTGATGACATTCATCAGGAGAAGATCACAGCTGACAACATCTATCACCTGCTTCTGGCCTTCGATGAAGTCTACAAAGCCGCCACTGAAGTGGAGCAGAAGGAATTCATGCGCGCCTTCATCGAGCGCATTGATATTTTCCCGGAAAAACAGTCGGATGGCAACTGGATTCGGAACATTGTATTCGCCTTCCCTGTTCCCTATAATGGAAAAGAGATTCGAGAATTTCCCTTGGAATCGCAATCAACCGTTGAGTGCGTACTCTTGATGTCAAAAGCTCAGTAATATAGCGCGGTGATTCGTTCAATATCGTTCGGACATCATTTCACAGTCTGAACCGTTCTCGTCCTTGGAAACAGGTCGAGGGCGGGTTCAGTGTAGAATTTGGATGTTACTCCCCTATAACGCAAAAAACGCCGCCAGCGTAGCATGTGAAATCATCACACGGTACGCTGGCGGCTATGCTTTTATTGTTTATACAGCTTTCGGCGTGAGCCACTTTTCTAAGGAAGACGTCCGTTGCGTTTCACATAAAGAAACATCTGGCTAACAAAAAAGAATAAAGCTGATTTTTATGCCCTCATTATTCTCTATAAATAGCACTGCACCGCAACTCTTGACGTTTCTCATCCAGAGAATACCGGATCGTAATCACACCATTTTCTGTCTCTACTTCTACCTGTTTTGCATGTTCAAACAACCTGCGCAGGCGGCGGTACTCGTCCCGCTGCGCATCCGTGTAGTGGGAAGGCATATCCGAGGTAAGGAACACATTGCCCAACAGGGCATTGACTGTGGCAAGGGTGCGCTTTTGCTCTGCCGTCAGCTTGCAGTTTTCCTCCCGGAGGAAGAACACATCCGGGTCGCTGCCGTAGGCGCGACCATTGAGCTGACGCCGGAACACCGTGTTGTTCAGCGCCTGCTTTGTGGACACCCGCTCCCGGTGGAACAGGCGCATATACCACACATCGT
>OFMA01001191.1_pt1 | contig 17435 bp, 10 predicted proteins | sample 1541011 | NCBI WGS metagenome assembly OFMA01 (sample SAMN04209225, study PRJEB22552) | human gut metagenome | biome: gut; material: feces | host: Homo sapiens | place: USA: Oklahoma
AATTTTGACGCTTTAGTATTTCCCGCCGACGGAACCTGAACAGGAACGGCTTCCTGCTTTTTATGCAGGTCCGTGTAGTCATGCCTTCTAAATTAAATCCCAATACACTTACATTGAAATCCACCCAAATGCATTTGCTACCGAACTGACCAGAATAATAATAGCAAAGATTGGGCACAGATACTTGATCATTACGACAAATATCTTCTTTCTGCGGAATTTACTTTCCCCATGCCGGATTTCTTCTTCCATACGATCCACACCAACTACTTTAGATACAAATAAACTTGTCATCAACGCAGCAATCGGCATCATTACAGAATTGGTAAGGAAGTCAAAGAAGTCCAGGAACTGCATTCCGATAATCTTTACGAATGATAATGGTCCATATCCAAGGCATGACAATGTTCCGAGAATAATCATAATGAATCCCACAATAACTGTGGATTTCTTACGGCTCCATTTCAATTCGTCTTCTACTGTAGAAACTGCACTTTCTGTTAATGCGATAGAACTCGTAACAGCAGCAAATAATACAAGTAAAAAGAACAGGATTCCTGCAAACGTTCCAAATCCCATGCTGTCAAATACCTTTGGAATTGTAATAAACATTAATGACGGACCTGCCTGCAGCGTATCCGGATCTCCACCAGAGAATGCAAATACAGCCGGAATAATCATCAGACCAGCCATAATTGCAATTGCAGTATCAAATACTTCAACATTCCTTGTCGAATCTTCGATGGACGTGTCTTTTTTCATGTAAGAGCCAAATGTGACCAAAATACCCATAGCAATTGACAGAGAATAGAACATCTGTCCCATGGCTGTTACAACCGTCATCCATGAAAAGTTTTTAGGATTTGGTACAAGGAAGTATTTCACACCAGCCAGCGCACCCGGTCTTGTCACCGAATAGATTGCAATGATCACAGACAGTACCACCAATATCGGCATCATAAACTTGGAAACACGTTCAATTCCATTACGGACACCCGCATAGATAATGATCAATGTGAACATACAGAAAACAATAAAGCATATTTCCGTAGAAAGGCCATTGGATATAAATTTTGAAAAATATCCATCTTCTGCTAATTTTGCACCATTCCCTTTCAGGTATTCCACAAAATATTTAATTACCCATCCTCCAATGACAGAATAATACGGTACGATCAACACAGGAATGATTGCATTGATCCATCCACCGAACGACAACCATCCGGCCTTTTTGCCAAAGGCTTTAAACGCACCAACCGGACTCTTTCTTGTCATACGTCCAAGAGCTGATTCCGCAACGATCATTGTATAACCAAATGTCAGCGCAAGCAGAATGTAGATCAGGAGGAATATACCTCCACCATATTTTGCGGCCAGATAGGGGAATCTCCAGATATTTCCCAGACCGACGGATGCGCCTGCCGCAGACAGAACGAATCCTATTTTTCCTGAAAAGGAACTTCTGTTATTTTTTTCTTTTTCCATTTCTCTTTCAGTTCCGATTTTCCATGATTACAATCAATCAGAACTTTCCCTCTTTCTTATCAGATTATATTATCAGACATTGATTATTCTTATATGCCAGACGATTTATTTTATCACATTTACGCAGTGAAGTCACTATTAATTTACAGATATTGCATTTGAAAAAGATCCCCGTCAAATGACGGAGATCTTTTTCAAATCATTTTATGTATTTTATTTATCGTATTCGTTCATCCACTTGATCAGTTCTACACAGTAGTCATCGTGTCTGTCTACAAATGTTGTATGTCTTGCTCTCTCCCAGAGAATCCATTTCGTATCCGGGATCTCGTCTGCCATAGTCTTTGCAACTAATGGTGAACAAAGATCAGAGATACCACTCATGATCAGTGATGGAACTTTAATCTCATGAAGCCTGTCGATATATTCAAAATCTTTCAGTGTACCGGATGGAACGAATTCGTTCGGTCCCCATCCATACAGATAAGCTTCTCCACCGGATTTCTTAGGTCTTGTACAGCACTCCGGAAGATCTTCTCTCCAGTAATTGCAGTATCTGTCCATATAGTTATCTACAGCTTTCAGATAAGCTTCTCCTGTGAAGTCATTACGCTCCAGGGCATCGTTGATCGCTGCTTGATCTTCTTCTGTCATCATCTTGATTCTGCGCATTCCTTCTCTTGCCCACAGGCTGCTGCTTGGATGACCGGAAGAAATGATGAATGATTTTACACCTTTTGCTCCACGTTCAATCGCATATGCAATCTGCATCATACCGCCCCATGACTGGCCAATGATATGGCATTCATCCAGTCCGAGGTGTTCTCTTAATGCATCCAATTCATCCAGCCAAAGATCCTGTGTCCACATCTCCGGATGTCCATCCAGGTAAGATTTACCGCAACCCAACTGATCATACATAATGATCATACGATCATCATCATCTGCAACATTATCCAGTACTTCAAAATAGTTATGTGTAGATCCAGGTCCGCCATGTAAGCAGATCAGCGGAGCTTTTCCGTTATCTTTCTGTTCTCCAACGATTCTGTAATATGTCTGATAGCCATGGAAAGGCATATATCCTTCTGTAATTTTTGCCATTTTACCTATTCTCCTTTTCTTAAAAGACGCCGCAGACCGCTGGTCCGCGGCATTTTTTTATTATAATTTTCTGACACCCCTTGTCAGTTAAATTTTCTTATGAGTAAGTAAAGTTACTTACTTGCAGCTTTTTCTATGTACTTTAGAAGTATTAGATAGCTCTTGTGTATTCTTTCAGCCATTCTCTTTCTTCATCAGTCAGATATGGGCCAACTTTCTCGTAGCAGGCTTTGTGATAATCATTCAGCCATTCTTTCTCTGATCTTGTCAGTTCTTCCGGATCGATACCATCAAGGTCGATTGGTACGAAGTTCAGAGTCTCAAAGTGCATGAACTGTCCATATTTATTCTTCTCACCGTTTACAGTAAGCAGGTTGTTCTCGATACGGATACCAAAATCTCCTTCTTCATAGATTCCCGGCTCATCTGTAATTACCATACCAGGCTCAAACTGATGATGTTCGTTCTTAGAAGGAACGATGTACCAGCGGAATCCTGTTGGCGGCTCGTGGATACTTCCAAGATATCCGAAACCATGTCCGGTTCCGCACTGGAAGTCTTTGTTCATATCCCAGATTGGCTGTCTTGCCAATACATCCAGAGACCATCCGTGGTTACCATAGAGGAAGTTTGCTGCGCTTAAGTGCTGCATTGCTCTGTATACAGCTGTGTAATATTTCTTCAGTTCCGGTGTGATATGTCCCAGTACTGTTGTTCTGGTAATATCAGTAGAACCTTCATAATATCCGCCGCCTGTATCGCTCAGAAGCATACCGCCTTCTTTTAATACAACGTCTGTCTCTTTAGACGGTGCATAATGCATCATTGCAGCGTGCTCACCGAAAGCCTGCAGAGGTTCGAATGAGTCACGAATATATCCTTCCTGTTCTGCACGCAGAGCTGTCAGTTTATCTGAAGCAGAAAGCTCTGTAATCTCCATCTTGTCATAATTTTTCTTAACCCAGTAAATGAACTTCGTCAGTGCAATACTGTCTTTCAATTCTGCATTTTTGATATTTTCAATCTCAACAGCATTCTTAATTGCTTTCATCAAGATAGTCGGATTAGCTCCTTCTACTACCTTACATGGAAGACTCTTATACAGTGCATAGTTCATCTTCATCGGGTCAATCAGTGCAACCTCATCTGCACCAATCTTCTTAGCATCTTCGTAAATGTCATTGTATGGATGAATGTTGACATTATTCTTTGCCATCTCTTCTCTGATGCGGTCATTCAGTTTGCTGTCATCGATATACAGATCTACACTGTCTTTACGTACGATCACATAGTCCAGTACCAATGGGAAGAAGTCAATATCATCTCCTCTGAAGTTCAGAAGCCATGCGTTATCATCCAGAGACGCAATCAAATGTACCGTTGCTCCGTATTCAGCCATCTTCTCACGAACTCGTTTCAGCTTGGATGCAACATTCTCTCCTGTGTATTTGTCTTCCAGGAAGAAACAAGGTTTCTTAGAAAGAGACGGGCGATCTTCCCAGATCTGGTCGATCAGATCTACTTCATATTCGATCGTGATATTCTTTGCGCCCAATACTTCTTCATATTCCTGTCCTTCTCCCATAGAAAGAACACGGCCGTCAAATGCGACTTTACCGCCTTCCGGGATCTTCTGGGCAAGCCATTCTGTTGTAGATGGAGTATCATCAACAAACATCTTCATCAGGCGGACACCACTGCCTTCCATCTCGGTCAGTGCCTGTGTGAAATATCTTCCATCTGTCCACAGACCTGCGTCATCTTTTGCGATTACAGCTGTTCCGTAGGAACCACTGAATCCAGTGATGAACTTTCTTGCTTTGAAATGCTCTCCTACATACTCACTTTGATGGAAATCTGCAGTTGGCACAACATATGCATCGATATTCTGCTCTGCCATCAGTGCGCGAAGCTTTTCAATACGCTTTGCTACTTCTGTCATTTTGTTTTCCTCCTTAGCTACGTAATCTTTCCTCTTCTGCCAGTAAAACAGATTTCCCCATCGGCATCTGATTTATAGACTACGCTCTATATCTGGTTAAAATTATAACACTTTCGCGAAATGTTGCAACACTAAAAGCAATTATTTTATCTTTTTTTCGAAATTTTTCACAAAATTTATATACAGAAAACTTTAATGAAAAATATTTTCTGCATATTCAGATTGCATCCGCAGAACCTGCCAACGGTAGCTTCTTCCGAATGCATGACAAAAAAAGAGACAACCAAAACTGATTGTCTCTTTTTTATCATTTTTCAAAAATTAATCCTGAGCAATGATTTCTTTTTTGTTGTATGAAAATATATGCACATAACTCATTATTTTTCTTTAAAACGCTACGATCAAGGTTTGCCTAATATACAACTCTTTATTTCGCTATATATGATAATACTTAATTGGGTTACGAAATGGGTTATGGTATGCAATAAAGCCCTGTTTTGGGTTAAGTTTTTAGACCGCCAATGCAGATGGAATTCTTGCTACCTCCGATTGCTTACGTTCAAACAATGCATGATTATATACTTGCATTGTTACAGCAATTGTTTTATGCCCCATTATTTCCTGTAACACCTTTATATCCATTCCGTTTTCAGCCATACGTGTACAGAAAGTATGACGGAAAGTATGTGCTGTGAAATCCGGCAAAAGAACATCTTTAATTTCTCCATCCTCAACAAATCTATTATAGGCATTTCTTATATTGTGAAAAGCCCTTGTTAAAGTATTTGGAGTATATAAAGTCATGTTCTGATTCAGAAAAACAAAATTTGAATAGCCATCAACTTCATAATCATTAGTAATACTCATAAAATAGGTCCGTTGTTTATACAGTAAGAGTATATCTAATACATCATCTGACAATGGAATGATTCTTGATGTACCATTTTTGGGTGCCGAAGCATAATGTCGAGTTTTTCCGTTCTTTTTTTTGTAAATGATCTGATGATTAATAGAAAGTGTTGCATTTTCAAAGTCTATATCATCCCAGGTTAGACCGATTACTTCACCAATTCTACAACCGGTACCAAGCATAAATGCAATCATCGGATAATAAACGGAGTAAATTGTATCGTCTTTTACGAATTTTAATAGTGCAGCTTCTTCGGCTCTTGTAAGAGGATATTTTGTTGTTGACAAACCTCCGCGTATATATTCCTTCATACAGTCTTTACACGGGTTTTTCCTAATCAAATCATCGTCTACAGCCATTTGAAAGGCAGGGAAAAAAATATTCTGATATAACTGTATTGTGGATACAGCAAAATGCCGTTCAGTATACAGATATGAAAAAAAATTTTTTATATCTGATTTTTTTACGTTGCTTACTTTCATTTGCCCTAAATTATGTGGCCTGATATTTTTCTCAGTTAAATGGATGTAGTTTTGCAGTGTTGAATTAGCAAGTGTAACCTTTGACTTTAAATACCGACGTATTAATTGATATACGGTAATTGTCTGTGCCTCATAAGTTAATATTCCATCATCTTTGTCTTTTTCAATGTTTTTTATCATTTCTCGAAGAGATAGAGCACTTTTTCTTTTTTCACTTGGATTTTTATCTGTTTTTACAAGTCTCCAGGAGTAGATGGCTATTCTCTTTCCTGTACAATCTGTATATCGATAGCGATATCTTCCACTCTTTAATTGATCCTCCCCTGATTTAAGATTTCTGCCTTTTGTGTCTTTTTTTGATTTCATATTATGTTTCCTCCGATAAAAATTAGGAATACATAATAAGATTGTGCTTTTCATCATCTTATCACATATTCACTAAGTTTTCATTATTTATAAAGATTGTGTGAATTCATTATTTATAAAATCTTCAAAAGGCTTTCTTTTTATTAATTTTTTATGCCCGATAAATAACACAAATGGACAGTCTGGATCAGAAGTTAAACTGTTTAGCTTATTAATTCCAATATTTGAATAAAGAGCTGCTTCTTTTAATGTCAAATTTAATTTACAGTATATTGGAACTTCTTTTTTCTCATGATAATCCTCCTTTTTATAATTTTCTGTTTCTAATTTTGATAATTTATTATTTGTCATATTGTTATCACCTCCTATTAATAGAATGCGAGAAAAGAAATTCCAGTTGTAACGTATTATGGGACGGTAAAATTGGCACAAAGAAAAGGGGCTGTCGCTTTAACGATTAATAAATCGTGAAGCGGCAGTTTCATTTTTGCTGTTTTAAGAACAAAATCTACCCAAAATCCTAGATTTACCATGTTACTTGATAATAAGAGCGCACTTTAACAAGCCATTTTTGATGACTTGAAAATTCATTTTGGAAAGTCTAAATTTAGGCACTTTTTATCGGAAACAAATGTGTTCCGGTTCTTTCGTTTTGAATCTTATTATGAAGTTTATTTATATTTCTTGCCATGGCAAGTAGTGTGCTTTCTGCAAGTACATTCGACGTTCCCTTGCTTAAATATCTTCGAAACTGCATATCCTGTTTCAAATCGCCGAAAGATCCCTCTGCCTGTATACTCCGATTTGTTCTAAAAAGAATTCCTTCCTCGGAAAGAATTCGTTTCAAATCTTCTTTTCTTTGTTTCAAAAATGTTTTCGCAACCTGAAGCGTTTTTGTCCTTTCTTCCATAGGTGTTTTACAGTTATTGCCCTTGATACATTCACTCTTGTAAGAACATCCGTTACAGTCCTCACATTTATAAATCGTTTTTTCACTTATATAGCCGGTTTTGCTTTTTGCATGGCGGACACATTCCCTTTTTAACTTCTTTTCGTTCCGACAGATATAAGTATCCGTCGCAGAATCATACTCCATGTTTTCAATTTTTCCAATATCATTTTTGTATTTACGAGTTTTAGAAATTTCGTAGTTGGCAGGTTTTATGTAAGACAGCTGTCCGTTTGATTCCAAAAACAGATAGTTTTCTTCACTTTCATACCCGGCATCTGCCGTTATGTTTTTATATTTGAATTTCAAATGTTCCTGAGCGTCTTTCAAAAATGGAATCAGGGTTGTAGTATCTGTAGGCTGTGGGCCGATAGTAAGCCATGTGATGTATTCGGAATCCACACCATGTTGGAGATTGTAAGCTGGCTTCAGCTGCCCATTTCCCATAGCATCTTCCTTCATCCGCATAAATGTGGCATCATGGTCTGTCTTGGAATAGCTGTTGCGTTTTCCACATATATGTATCTGGTGATTATATTTTTTAAGCCGCTCCAGATAATCTTCCAGAGTCTCAATACTTTTTTGAAGCGGAGTTTTTCTTTTCCCAATTCCATGAACAAACACTACCTGTTCCGCTTCTTTTAATGCATACAGTTTTTTGCGTAACCTTTTGACGTGCTTTATCTTGATTGTATTTCCGTAAACAATTCTCAGATCATAAAGTTGCTCACACTCAGCTACAAAATCAGCAAGTTTTTGTAAAAGCTTCGCTTGGTTTTTTGTCACTGCTTTCTTCCAGACAAAAGTATATTTATTCGCACTAGCTTCGATTTTTGTACCATCAATAAAAATAGTTTCGCCTGAAATTTCACCAAGATCATAAAGTGTATTTGACATTTCGGCAAGAATACGCTTGGAACAAGGCGCGAAATGGATGCTTCGAAACCGTGCAAATGTTGCATGATCTGGGGCTTGGATACCTTCCAAAAGAAACATGAAATTGATATCTCTTTTGCAATTCAGTTCCATAGAACGAGAAGAATAGTCCCCATTCATGTAAGAGTAAAGTACAATCTTCAGAAGTGTTCTTGGCGATACTGAATTTATTCTTTCATAGGTAGAATACAGGTCAGTCAAATCCATTCCCTCCACAAACTGACTTAGTAATCGCACAGAATCATCTTCCGGAATGATTGTTTCCAAATTTAAAGGAAGTTTTAGTTGATATCCTCCTTCATTCAAAGTATAATTCTTATGTAAAAATATAGGTTTTCGCATACTTATATTTTACACCAACAGCCGGACTTTTCGAAGCCCGGCTGTATTTTTTTCATCGAAAAGAGGCTGCGCACTAATTGCTTAGTGCGACAGCCCCTTTTCTTACTTTGTTTCAGAACGATATTCATCGGCCGAATGATCTCTTCTGCTCCTGTCCATGATACTCTTATCTCCAGATAAATTTTTGGGATTATAAATCTTTTCAAAATCGTCAAGATCATCATACAAGTCTCTTTTTCTTCTTTTATGATGTACTTTTCTATGCTGCAAAAAAGCGGTATATAACACCCCAAGAAAGAAACCAATTACAATTCCAATGAGAATACCAAGAAAAACAAGCTGTATTATTTCCGTCATTACTATTCCTCCTCTGCAAACCTTGAAACAAGTGTATCTATTGATGTGTTTACGATAATCAAATCTCCTGTTGTTAAGTAAATGACTGACATGATTTTTTTCCCAAATGTGGCATTTGTCACTTTCCCTGGCTCTGTCTTACGCATCTTCCGGACATCATTGATAATGAATTCTCCACTATAAGCAGCATAATACTTCACTTTATCCTTTGGTACATAAAAATCTTTTGCTACTTTGACATCTCTCAATTCTATATCCTCCATGTTGTAAAATATTAATCTATAGACCCATAATCTCTAAAATTCTCGAATGGATCGTAATCCTGTGAATCATCATACTCAGGATATTCAAAATTCTGCATTGTATCCATTGTTGTTGCATCCTGCGATGCATCTACAGTTGGAAGGTCCGGATCATCCGGTGCAAATCCAGCGGCCTCCAGCTTGTCAAATAACTGTTCTCCAAAATTTTGATCCGATGCATCCACACCATAATCAATATCTTCATATTCATCAGGGAATGAATCCATTTCAAAATCATCCATATCCATAGTGGCCGGATCCTCCATAATATTTTGCATTGCATCTACCATCATACTGCAGATACTATCTGTCTGGTCATCCATTGTAATATCATCTGTAAATCCATCATCTGTCAATGTCATTCCATCAGCTTCTCCGTAAGATTCTGTATCAAACTTACCAAAGTCTTCTGCAGTCTGGTTTACCTGGTCTGACAAACGTTCCAGATCATCTGAATCTACTCCCCGGTTTCCAAGAAGATCCATCAACTGGTCAAATGTATCACCCGGTACTTCCGAACCAGTACCGGAATCTACTGCATACATTGTTTCAAATACGATATCTGAAGCAGTCGATACAGATTCTGGATCACTCATATCCATCCGATCTGCAATTCCATCTGCAATAGCTTCTAAAATTTCTGTATTATCAATCTCGCCATCAGCAATTCCATCGCCGATTGTAGTCTGCAACAAATGGTCAATGCTTTCATCACCATCGAAAATAGAACCGACTTCATCTGTAATACTGCCCTTTAACTCAGCGGGATCTATTGTTTCTCCTGTTTCAATCAGATCTGTATCTGACGATTCAACATCACTTTCTATCTCATTGCTGTCTGGTTGCTCATCTGGTCTTATGTCTTCTTTAAAATCAGTAGAATCCATCGGTTTTTCAGTGTTTTTGTCCTGATTATCTATTCCAGAATCTTCTTTTTGTGGTGCCTTTTGTTCCATTTTCGAAGACGCTACCGCATCTTCTTTTACGCGATCCTCTTCATTTTCCTTTTCCGATATTGTAACTCCGTGCGCTTCCTCTTCCCGGCCATCCTCATCTTCTGGTTCTTCTGGGTCTTTTTCAATCTCTGTCTGTTCCGCTTTATCCGTTTGTGAATCTGCAGAATCATCTTCCGGGAATTCTTTTTCTGAAAATTCTGTTGTATCTTCTTTCTGATCTGGCTGATCATTCTCTTCTCTTTCTATTTCCTGATTATCAGTTTCAACTTGATCAGGCTTTTCTTTTTCTGTATGATCATTTTCATCTGTTGTATCTTGCTCAATTTTTTCTTTGTCTTCCGGCTTTTCTATCTCTGTTTGTTCTTCATTCGGTTCCTTTTGATCAATGTTATTTTCTGTATCTTCCGGTTTCTCTACTGCTAATTCCTGTTCCTCTTTTTTATCCTCCGGTTCATCTACGGCTGACTCAGGTTTGTCTTCTTTCTCATCCGGTTCTATTTCCGTATCATTTTCATAACGTTCTACATCCGGCTGTTCTTCTTTATCCAGATCCCTTTCCAATTCATCCTTTTCCGGCATATCTTCCTTGCCTTTCTCTTTTTCAATGTCTGCATGTTCTGGTTCAGCATCTTTGGAGTCCACTGTATCATTCTGAACATCATTGGTAATTCCAGTTGATTCCGAAGCAGTCAAATCATTTTCAGGAATTTCTATTTGTTCCTGCGGTTGTTCAATATCTTCTTTTTCCTGTGAAATCTGATCTTCTTTCGGATGAGCATCCGGTACATCCGTTTTATCTTCTCCATCTGGTTTCTCTATTTTGTCTTCATTCCCCGGCATGTCTTCTTTTTCCATATCTTTTCCAGAAATATCCTGGGTTTCACTTTTCTCAACATCATTCTTTTCTTTCGGATAAATCGGTAAAAAGCCAAGCAGCGTACCAAGTCCACCGCCAATTGCATAGAACAGCTCCAATGCGGCCACATATTTTGAATAAGATGTATGTTCAATTGTTTCCGTTTTGCCATCTTTCTCTACCGTTTCTTTATACAGATCATCTTTGGTCGTTTTAATGCCAAGAATTGCTTCCATGACACGACTTGTTGGCATATCACTTCTGTAATACTCTAATTGTTCCAGACGAACTTCCAGAATACTGACGCTTTTCTTAATGAAACAATCTTCCCCGACCTTACATCCCATACTTTCCGCTTTCCGAATAGAAGAATCATACTCAAGTTTCATACGCATAAGCGGCGTATATCTGGAAAGATATCGATCTGGAATACCAAGAGCAGATAATTTTGTCATAACATCCTTGTAATGTACGATATCTTTTGCTACCGCCCGGATTTCATCTTTCACTTCATTTTCTTTTCGTTCAATGATTTTTTCAAGCGGTTCATCCGAATGCTTTGCCTCTTTTTCTGCTTCCACACGAATTTCTTTCTTTTTATCATCCGACAATTCAATATCTTTTGTAATATCTATCTTACCGAATCCGCCCGCCATTTTTGATCGGAAGATATTTTCTACTTTATCCGAAGTTGAATCTTTTTTTGAAACATCTGACTGGACCCCATTATCGTTTTTTTCTGTATCATTTTTTTCAATCCGGTCTAAATCCGGGAATGGTCCTTCTTCTTCTTCCGTCATTTTTTTGAAAATACTATCTGCATCTGCTTTCAGCTTTTCCATATCTGGAAGTTTCTCATAAGATCCATGATTGTCTACTGCTTTACAAAGTGAATATAATTCTTTGTCGAAATTCATGCGATTTTGTGGCACTTCCATTGCGACACCAATAATTTCTTTAATCGTCCCTGTGGCTGCCTGATCCGTAATGCGAAGCTCGTCTTTATCAAGTCCTCTTGTGATTCCTTTTTCAACAAAAGTATCAGCAATTTCAGCTTTTGTTCTTGTATCTTTCTCTACCGGACTCTCCATATGATTTTTTATTTTCTGGGTATCAACATATTCCTTTCCCTTTTCATCTACAGTAGGCGGAATGCTATTTGATGTATCCATATCCCGGTTATAGACCTTCTCCAATTCATTTTTAGGAAAATCTTCATGTTTACCGGTTGTTACAGCTTCAACTAAAATTCCATCTTTTGTATATGGCTGGCCGTCTTCTCCAATTGTGATTTTATCCGTATCTGGTGCAGTCTCATTATACGCATCTATGATCTTTTCCAACCGGCTGTCTATTTCTGTGAACAGATCCGGATTCTCTTTCAAATACTCTTTAAACGTACCCTGATAAGGTAGCGTTTCTTTCTGACCTTCCCATGCGCAAACCATTTGGAAACGTGGTTCTCCATGGAACTCAGTACCATACTCCAATCCGTCCATGATTCGTGTTTTTGATAAATTACCTTCCCCATCGTCAACATCTGCACCATATATACGCTCCAGATACATGCTTAATGCTTCTACACGCCCGTTTGCATTCAGGAAAGACTCACTCAGCGTTTCGGACAACCGGTCCAGTGCCGGCAATTCAGAACGTTCACTGATTTTAAGATAATCATTATATCTTTCCACAAAACCCGGTTTCATATCATCAAGCTTCTGACCGATTTCTTCCCGTTCTTTTACATAGTCGGCACGCTCTTTTTCCAGACTCTCTTTTTCTTCTTTTGAAATATCTTCTCTATTCAATTTTACATCGACATCATTGATCTTATTATTAACTGGGTAATATCCAAGCATGACATCGTTCATGTCTTCTGCAATATCCTGCATACCGGTCCGTGCATCTGCAAGTTCTGACAGAACATTTTCACGTACAAGCTCTACTTTATTCAGGTCAATATGTACAATAGCTCTTTCCTGTTTTGCTTCATCCAGCTTTGCAATCAATGCATCCTTACGCTCCAGGAAGTCCTCTTTCATGTTATCGCAGAATTTTTCCATAAACTCAGGCATCTTCGCTTCCACTTTATCAAAGAAAGCTTCTCTTATTTCTGGCGTTGCATTTCGAAGCCCAGGAATACATGCCCTGTTTTCCGGATCTGTACGGTCCAGACTTGCAAAATGTGTTTCTGTTCCCGGTGCTGCATCCAGTTTTGCCTGTAGATCCATCGGAATACGGCGATCTGGCTCCTGCACTTCCAAAAAACCTCTTACGCGGCCGGAATCATCCATAACACAAGTTGTTCTGTATGGCAGATCTTCTCCCTTTAATTTTGCTTCAAAAGTGACAAGATTGGTCACTCCAAACCGCATGCCGTCCACCTTCATGCTCTGACCAAATTCTTTATAAGCACGGATAGACCCCGGAACGATATTTTCTTTTTCAAATCCTTTCTGGTCAATACTTAATGCTGGTTTGATGTCTTCATAGTCCAATTTGATGATTGTCACATTTTTTTCCGGACCTGATGTATAGAATTTTGTCGTATCAATTCCTATAATCTTACCAAATCCAGGATCATGTTCCCGGAGTTTTGAAATATCATCCGATGTTAATCCGTCAGTATTTCCGCGGAATCCTTCTCGCAACTCAAAATCAATAAATCCGCTGGCCAAAGGTGTCATAACCGATTTATCCATTGCTTCGGCAATTGCCTTCTGACCATCCGGTGATAATTTATCCATTCCATAATCAGCATGAACATCCGGATTCTCTACAACATATTCTGGTTTTTCACCCTCCACGGATAATACTTCTGCCATCATGTTTTCTTCTGCAGTTGGTAAGAAACTCAAATCATCCTCTTCATAACTGGTCATTCCTTCATATCGTTCATCCGGAATCCCATCCTGCTGCTCTCCGAAATCTATTTCCTGATTTTGCTGCTCTTCCATTTCATCATTCTGTGAATGTTCTAAATCCAAAAGGGTTTGAAAATCCATCGGTTCTTCTTCAATTTCTGGAGTCTCCATACTAATGATTGGAATGTCTTCATCTCTTTCAATTTTTTGAAAAGTATCCCGAAAATGATTTTCTGTAAAAGCACTGATATTTTCTATGCTTCCTGCAGTAACATCTCCATGTTCCCGGACATATAATGTTTCCTCCGTATAATTCTCATCATAGGAAATGACTTCCAGCTTATCCTGTGCATGATCATAATTATATACAAGCATTACAGAACCTTCTGGTGCAATGTCATAAAATGTAACACTATGGTCTTTTCCGTCTGCGATCGAATCAGTAAACTCTACGAAATCAACATCTCCAGATTCTTTTATTTCTACTTCCGGATCCTGATATCCATAATCTTCGCCCATAAATTTTCCTCCTTTTCTTGTCTACTTATAGTATGAAATTTTCCCGGCAAAAAAAATTTTGTCCAGAAAGCACAGGTTAAAGAATAATTCTGTCATACTACTAGATGTAAAAGTTTTTTAGCGAAAGAAATATCAAAAGAATTATAAAAAGAATTACCAAAAGAAAAAAAACTGATTTCCCCTTAGAACTGAATACAGACATCCGGTGTTGCGAGCCACATTCCGGCATTTCTACCGCGGGAAAAATCGCACTAATATCCTAGTAAATGAGAAGTAATGGAGCACACAAATTCAGGGGACCCTCCTGCTAGGTAATGCTGACGGTGAACGCAACCGTTCTGTGACGAGCAGATAAATTGCCAGGCCTGGAATAGACATGAGGGTATTTTACCCTGGGTGAAGGAAGACCAGCTGTAAACAAATGGAAAGCTGATTACGAGGGCATGTAGAGTGAAGGAAGGTTACTGTGTGGACTTCCGCATTTTCCTTACTGTTGAACCCCTATTAGCTGCATACAAGATAACTATTTTTTTGTCTGCGGCTAGTAGGCGGTTCTTAGCTGGCCGAACGCCTTGGCTAAAGCGGAAGGACGCTGGAACGCTTTCGGCTGTGAGTCCATCTAAGGGATGCGGTTCTACAGAACGGCGATTCGGACAGCGGACGCAGCCGGGAACTTACGGTGAAAGCCACTACCTCATTGGCCAACCCGTTACGGGTAACGAAAACTTATAGGTATAGAAAGAAAAGAATAAATAAAGAAAACATATAAAAGAAAAAAAAGAAAAGAAAGGAATCATATTTTATGAGAATATTTCACTCTTATCACAATAAAAGCCCATGGATGCTGATTATAGGTGTGATTGTAATCCTATCAGCCATATTTACAATTATGAGCAAGAAGGATCAGCAGAATCTGAATGCTTATACTAAGTCTGATAAGGTCTCGCAGGAAGATACAGATGAGGACAAAGAGGATGATCTGGATATTGATATGTCTGTATATACGGATAACAAAGTGGGATTCTCCATCAGTGTTCCCAGTGACTGGAATCAGGTAACAAAGGATGGATATCCTACTTTCATCCACAGTGCATCTGCTTCATCCCTACAGATCCAGACACTCGACTATGATCCATCAATCAACAATACCAGTGAAGATACAATATCTACACAGATTGCAGAGGATGGGAAAACATTCTTAAGCTTTCAGAAAAGCACAGATACCAGTTATGAGATCCAGTATCAGAGTCATGGGAATTCCACTTACGATTATGTAGAGCGTGTATACTGGGACCGATCCAAGATTGTAAAGCTTCTCTGCATTTTTAATGATGCAAATTATGACAAGATTTCTCCATACTACGATAAGATTTTAAAATCTTTTGCATGGAACAAATCAGATCCTGTAACAGAGGGTTATTACCTCTACTACAATGATTCTGCTAATTTTGAGATTGGTATTCCGGATGACTGGGCACTGGGAACTTCCGGCAATGCTTTGGTCGCTTCGGATTCTTCTACTGGTGCATCCATGACACTTTCTGCCACAGATTATACCGGTACATTATCCTCTGTCACCGGAACAGATGTGGTGAATCTGGTAAGAGGCAATAAATCGAATTTTATCATGAACTCTTATGATAATTCTGAAAAAGAAGCAAAGGTAACTGCGACTTATGTACAGGATAATGTTCAAATGACAAACATCATTTACCTGTTCTGTGATGGAACACGGTTATACATCGTATCTTTTGATTACGAGCAGGGCACGATCAAAGACGATGTGCCCGCTGCCTGTGCAAAGCTTTTCCGATCATTCAATAGTTCTTCCACAACAGATGATTCAGCCAAGCAGGATTTCTCTTCATCCAATCAGGAAGATACAGCACAGGAACAACCGAGTAATTCAGAAACAGAAAATAATTAACAAAATCAAGGAGAATTCCCCTGCCTCTATAGGCAGTGGGATGAATCCGTAATTATTTTGTCCACAAATTCAGATAACCATTCACCTAAGATGATTGACTCATTACTACAAGATATAAAAGAAGGTGTACTTATGCAAAATCGTGCAATCAAATATCGAATCTATCCCTCTGCAGAGCAAAAAATCTTGTTTGCCAAAACGTTTGGATGCTGCAGGAAGATCTGGAACCTGATGCTTGCTGATAAAATAACATATTATCAACAAACAAAAAAGATGTTACAGACAACACCGGCGCAGTATAAGAAAGCCTATCCTTACCTGAAAGAAGTGGACAGTCTCGCTCTTGCAAATGTACAGCTGCATCTGCAGACTGCTTACAAAAACTTTTTCCGGGATAAGAAGACTGGTTTTCCAAAATTCAAGTCAGCCAAACACTGCCGGAAGTCTTATACGACCAATTGCCAGAATGGATCGATCCGCATAGAAAATGACCGGATCCGCATACCAAAAGCAGGGTCTGTCAAAGCAGTGCTTCACCGTCTGCCGGAGAAAGACTGGAAGATCAAATCCGCTACAATCTCTCAGTATGGGGATGGTACTTACTATATTTCCGTACTTTTTGAATATGAGGAAACACCGGTATCACCAGTCCCGGTGACAGAAGAACAGGTCATCGGGCTTGACTATAAGTCTGCCGGCCTTTATATGAACAGTAATGGTAAATGTCAAAATATGCCGGGATACTTCCGCATGGCCCAAAAGGAACTGGCAAAAAGGCAGCGGAAACTGCGCCATAAAGTTCCTGGAAGTAAAAATTATCGGAAACAGCAGAAACGGATTGCCAGGGTTTACCGGCATATCTCGAACCAGAGAAAAGATTATCTACACAAACTGTCAACTGCGACAGCCAAGCAGTATGCCTATGTCTGTGTAGAGGACCTGAATATGCGTTCCATGTCCAATAAAGGGTTCGGGAATGGAAAATCAACATTGGATAATGGTTACGGGATGTTCCTGTCCATGCTGGATTACAAGTTGACGGAACGCGGCGGAAAGCTTGTCAAAGTAGATAAGTTCTTCCCGTCCAGCCAGATCTGCCATTGCTGCGGCTGCCGGAATCCAGAAGTCAGGGATCTCC